>JAABUM010000724.1_pt1 | contig 54933 bp, 52 predicted proteins | sample 5559161 | NCBI WGS metagenome assembly JAABUM01 (sample SAMN10711868, study PRJNA513369) | rock metagenome | isolation source: Antarctica rocks | place: Antarctica: Victoria Land, Siegfried Peak nord
GAAGCGTTTGCGGATCGGGTGAGGATCAATCATCCAAACGGGGTAACAAACTCCTCAAGCAACGGAAATCCAGAAACAGGCCGATCGCATGATACCCAATTCGGATATTCCCGGATGAGCCCTAAGGTCCGGGGAATTGGGCCGGCGCTGGCGGGGACCGCGTCACTCCGGCCCAGCCGCGCCGCGACCCGGAACGCGACGGCCGCCGCCGCCGCCCCGAACAGCAGCGATCCCGCCGCTTGCCCGAGCATCACGCCGACGGGTCCGTAGGGCACGCCGAGCGTCACGAACGGGATCGTGCCCAGGGTGGCCCGGCCCCAGTTGAACGTAGTGGAAAGCAGCGGCCGCCCAAGGTTGTTGAACGCGGCGTTGGAGACATACAGCGCGCCGACGAAGACGAAGCTGCCCGCGGTCCAGTTGCAGAACAGGTGCACGATCTCCGCCGTGAAGCCTTGGGCCGAGAACATCGTGACCAGCCGATCCTGGCCGAGCCACAGCAGGACCCAGGCCGCCACCACGGCCAGGACGGCGAACAGCATGCTGGCCTGCAGCGTGCTCCGCACCCGGTCGAACCGGCCGGCGCCGAGGTTTTGCGCGACGATGGGGCCGACCGCGCCGGTGAGCGCGTAGACCAGGCCGAACGCCACGGGGGTGATGCGGTCGATGGTCGCCTGGCCCGCGACGGCCGCCGGGCCGAATAGGGCCATGCTGCGCGTGACATAGGCGGCGCCCACCGGGGTCGCGAGGTTCGACAGCACGGCCGGCCCGGACACCGCGAGCACAATGCGCGCGTCGGCCAAAAGTGCGGCAGGCACGAACGGCCCCAGCATGGCGTGACGCCGCGCGGCGCCGTGCCAGCCGACGAAGGCCAGCATCGCGCGGGACAGCACCGTGCTGATCGCCGCCCCGGTCAGGTCGAGGTGCAGCCCGAAGATGAGCAGCGGGTCGAGGGCGGCCGTGGCGAATGCCGCGGACAAGGTCACATTCATGGCGCGCCGCGCGTCGCCGACCGAGCGGAGCAGGGCCGCAAAGCACATACCGGCGGCGAGGAAGGGCACCGAAACCGCGGTTATCTTAAGGAAGCTCGCGGCGAGCGCGTGCGTCTCCCCCGTGGCGCCAAGCAGGTCCAGGATGGGGTCGAGCGCCGCTACGGTCGCGCCTGCCACCAAGGCGGTTCCCAGGAACAGGACAGCGAGGCCCGAGGTCGCGACCCGGCGCGCCTCCTCCGGCTGTCCCGCGCCGATGCGGGTGGAGACGGCGGCGCCCAGGCCGATCGTCAGGCCGATGCAGACGGAAACCTGGAAGAACCCGACTGTGCCGGCGAAGCCCACCGCCGCCGCGACGGGCTGGTGGCCGAGCAGCGAGATGTAGAGCAGGTTCAGCAGGTCCACCGCGAATACCGCGACCAGCCCGACCGCGCCGGTGCCCGCCATAACGGCCACATGGCGCATGACCGAGCCCGTGACGAAACGGGCGTCCATGTTGGCGGGACCGGGCACGGCGCTCTCCTGAGATGGCTAGAGGCTGTAACGCCGCGACGCGCCGGATCGGCTCGCTAAAGCCGAAATCGGTTCTCCGGCAGTCCCGGTACGTCGACCTCCAGCCTGAACAGGCTGCCGGACAGCCGCTCACCCGCATGATGGGCGGTCGACACATACAGGGTTTTCAGCGCCGGCCCGCCGAACGCGGCGGTGGTGACGTTGCGGACCGGCATCGCCACCCTCTCGACCGCTTGGCCGTCCGGAGCGGCGCGCAGGATGCAGCCGCCGTCCCAGCGGCAATTCCAAAGCCATCCCTCCGCGTCGATGGCCGAGCCGTCGGGGAAGCCGGCGTCGGCCGCCCTCAGGAATGGGCGCTCGTTCGCGATGTCGCCGGTGGCCGCGTCGTAGTCATACACGCGGACCTCGTTCTCCAGCGTATCGCCGAAGTAGAAGCGCGTGCGGTCCGGGCTCCAGCATAGCGTGTTGGAGATGCCCAGGTTCTCCCGCCATACCGTGACGGCGCCGTTAGGGGTAATGCGGAACAGCGTGCCATGGCCGGGGCCGCTCTCGCCGGACTCGCCGTCCGGCAGCACATTGTTCTGCATCGAGCCTACCCAGAAGTTGCCGAGCGGGTCGGCGCGGCCATCGTTCAGCCGGACCTGCGGCCAGCCGGGCAGGGTGAAGCCGTGGTCCTGTCGCGCATCGGTTTCCGGCCGCCACAGCAACAGGCGGGAGCCGAGCGCCACCAGCATCGTGCCGGGGCGGGTGGTCAGCGCCAGCGCCACGACCGGCTCGTTGAACATCCAGCTATGGACGCCGCCGCCGGCGGTGTCGAGCCGGTGGATCAGGAAGCGGTTGATGTCGGTCCAATAAACGGCTGCTTCCTCGGCGCTCCAGACCACGCCCTCGCCGCAGCGGTCGCCAGTGGGTGCAACGCAGGTCGCGGTCATGTCATACCTTCTGGGTTCCGTGGAAGCCGCAGGCAACGCCAGGCCGCCATGGCAGTAATACCAAATGCCCTATCCAGTGACCGCTATGACGTCTGGAACGTGCTGATGAGCACGCGCGGGTGTCCGGTCTTCATCACTCAGCGCACTTGGGCGATAGCAGTCACTGGATAGGGCGGCTGGTATAAGAGGGAGGACAACGCAATGCGCGGACTGGACGGGTTGAGGGTTTTGGTCACCGGCGCGGCCCAGGGAATCGGCCTGGCTGTCGCTCAGCGCTTCGCGGCGGAGGGGGCGCGGGTGGCGCTGAATGACCGCGACGACGGCCCCTCGCTGCGTGCGGCGGTCGAGGCACTGCCGCGCGTCGCCGCCGGGCCGCACTGCTCCGCGCCGGGCAACGTGGCGGAGGAGGCGGCCGTCGAACGCTTCGTGGCTGAGGCGATCGCTGGGCTGGGCGGGCTGGACGTGCTGGTGAACAATGCCGGGCTGCAAATCCCCAGCCCGACGGAGGCGCTGGACATCGCCGACTTCGACACCGTTCTGGCGATCAACCTGCGCGGCACCGTGCTGTGCGCCCGCGCCGCCATCCGGCACTTCCTGACTCAGGGAAGCGGGGCCCAAGGAAGCGGCGTGGTGCTGAACAACTCCTCGGTCCATGAGACGATCCCCAAGCCCGGCTATCTCGGCTATTCCGCCAGCAAGGGCGCCATCGGCAATGTGACGCGCACCCTGGCGCTAGAGTTCGCCGGTCGCGGCATCCGCGTCAATGCGGTCGCGCCAGGCGCCACCGTCACCCCGATGAACGCCGCGTGGACCGGCGACCCAGCGGCACGCAGCGCGATCGAGCGGCACATCCCGCTCGGCCGCAGCGCGGATGCGTCGGACATCGCCGCCTGCTTCGCCTTCCTGGCCTCGGCCGACGCCGCCTACATCACCGGGCAGACTATCTTCGTCGACGGCGGGCTCACCTTGCACGCGGACTTCCGCGAGAATTGGTCGTCCTGATGTGAGCCCAGGGTCACTGCATACAGCGCTCCCTACTTCCTCTTCCCTCGGGGGAGGGTCGGGATTTCGCTGGGCCGTTGAAACAACAAGATTTCAGTCTGCTGACCAGCCCTCACCCAACCCTCTCTCGAGGGGAGAGAGCTTCAGGAGGACGACTTCCTGCCAGATTTGGTAGCCTCCGGTGAAGCCATCATCGCCTCGATCGCCGCGTGGGACGGGACATTCTTTAGCGCGCCGGGCAGGTCGCCATCCAGCAGGATGCGGCTGGCCTCGAGCACCTGGCCGTAGGCCGCGCGCGCGAGCACGCCGCCGACGCTGATCCGCCGCACCCCCGCCGCGGCCAGGACCTGTTGCGGCACCAGCCCGTCACGCGGGCCGGAGAGCACGTTGACGGGTTTCGGCGCAACGGCCGCGACGACGGTCCGGATCGCCTCCAGCGACGGCAGCCCCGGGGCATACAGGCAGTCCGCACCCGCCTCGGCGAACGCAACCAGCCGCCGCACGGTGTCGTCCAGGTCGGGCCGCCCATGCAGGAAGCTCTCCGCCCGCGCCGTCAGCACGAACGGGTGCGCCGCCGCTCGGGCAGCATCGGCCGCGGCCCGCACCCGAGCGACGGCCGCGTCGAAGCCATGGATGGGTGCGGCGGGATCGGCCGTGGTGTCCTCGATGGTGCAGCCGCACAGCCCGGCTTCGGCCGCGAGCCGGACGGTCGCGGCGCACGCCTCCGGCTCGGCCCCGTAGCCGTCCTCCAGGTCCGCCGACACGGGCAGCTCGGTCGCGCCAACGATGTCGCGCGCGTTCGCCAGCGCCTCCGCACGGGAAACGGCAGCCCGGCCATCACGGCGGCCCAGCATGAAGGCGAGGCCGGCGGAGGTCGTGGCGATCGCCGCGAACCCTATATGGTCGAGAATGCGGGCGCTCCCCGCGTCCCAAGCGTTGGCGATGACGAAGCAGCCCTGCCGATGCAGCGCCTGGAAGCGCTCGGCCTTGTCGGACATGGTCATGTCGGTCCCTTCGATGCTGGCAGTGCGAGCCGTTCGGGCCAAGCTAGCAGGATGCGGCACGCGGGGGTGGCAACAGATTGCGCGTGACGGCGGGCGGGTTGATCGACATGGTGCTTGCTCTGGAATGAACGCCCTGATGTTCGGAAGCGAACTACCCTGACCCGGCACACCAGCACGCTAGCACCTAAAAAGGACAGGCTATGGTAGCCGAGGCAAGCCCGTCGCAGCGCCGCGCCGTGATCGTGGAACTGGTCAACCAACGCGGCTTCATGAGCGTGGAGGTCCTGGCCGAGCGCTTCGGCGTCACCCAGCAAACCATCCGCCGCGACGTGAACGCCCTGTATGACGAGGGCCAGCTCAATCGTTACCACGGCGGCGCCGGGCCGGCGCTGGGCGGGCGCAACATGGGCTACACGGCTCGCCGCGTGCTGCACCTGGAGGCAAAGCGGCAGATCGCCAAGCTGGTCGCCGCCGAAATCCCGCACGGCGCGTCGCTGATCCTGAACATCGGCACAACCACGGAGGAGGTGGCGCGCGCGCTGATCCACCATCGCAGCCTGCGGGTCGTCACCAACAACCTGCACGTGGCCCAGGTTCTGTCCCAATCGGCGGATTGCGAGATCATCCTGGCCGGCGGCCTGGTGCGCAACCATGACGGCGGCGTGGTGGGGGAGGCGACGCTCGACCTGATCAACCAGTTCCATGTCGACTACGCCGTCATCGGCATCAGCGGTATCGACCTCGACGGCACCCTGCTCGACTACGACTACCGCGAGGTGCGGGTGTCGCAGGCCATTCTGCGCAACGCGCGCCGGGTGCTGCTCGCCACCGACCATTCGAAGTTCGGCCGCCCGGCTATGGTGCGTATGGGCACGGTCCGCGACATCCATGCGCTGTTCACCGATCGGGCGCCGCCGGAGCCGGTGGCCCGGCTGCTCGCCGAGGCCGGGGTGGAGGTGCATGTCGCCGGCCCTGACGAGGCCGTCGGCGAACGGCCGCTGACGGCGGGTGAAGACTTTTGATTGCGAACCTGCTATTTTCGATTGTAGGCTGCATGTAAGAAAACGAACACCGGAGGGCGCGTGGCAGCGGCAATCGCCGACATGCTTATAGTAGGCGGCGGCATCAACGGCACCGGGATCGCACGCGATGCTGCCGGGCGCGGCCTGTCCGTGACCCTGGTGGAGCAGGGCGACCTCGCCGGCGCGACGTCGTCCGCGTCCAGCAAGCTGATCCATGGCGGGCTGCGCTACCTCGAATACTACGAGTTCCGGCTGGTCCGCAAGGCGCTGCTGGAGCGGGAGCGGCTGCTGCGCTTGGCGCCGCACGTGATCTGGCCGATGGATTTCGTGCTGCCGCTGGAGCGCAGCCTGCGCCCGGCCTGGTTCGTGCGGCTTGGCTTGTTCTTTTACGATCACCTCGCCCCGCGCAAGCGGCTGCCGGCGACGCGGTCGGTGCGGCTCGACCGCGACCCGATCGGCGCGGCGCTGAAGCCCGGGCTGCGGCGCGGCTTCATCTATGCCGACTGCTGGGTGGAGGATGCGCGCCTGGTGGTGCTGAACGCGCGCGACGCGGCCGACCGGGGCGCGCGCGTGCTGACGCGCACCCGGCTGACGCAGGCGACACGCGGCGTGGACACCTGGCGATGCGAGCTGCTGCACGCCGACGGCCACCGATCGACGGTCGAGGCGCGGACGGTGGTGAACGCGGCCGGGCCATGGGTGACCCGCGTGCTGAACCAGACCCTGGGCCTGAACAGCGGCAAGCAGGCGCGGCTGATCAAGGGCAGCCACATCGTGCTGCCCCGCCTGCATCCCGGTCCCGAGGCGTTCATCCTGCAGAACACCGACCGGCGCGTCATCTTCGCGATCCCCTATGAGGGTCTTTATACGCTGGTCGGCACCACGGATGTGGCGTTCGACGGCGATCCCGCCCACGTCGCGATCGATCCGACCGAGACGAGCTACCTGCTCGACGTCGTGAACCGGCATTTTCGCCAGCAGGTGAGCGCTAAAGACATCGTCTGGTCCTATGCGGGCGTGCGGCCGCTGTATGACAACGCGGCGGAGAACGCCTCGGCGGTGACGCGCGACTACGTGCTGGATCTTGACGCCGGGCCCGGCCGCGCGCCGCTGCTGTCGATCTTCGGGGGCAAGATCACGACGTTCCGCAGGCTCGCCGAGCACGCGATGGAGAAGCTGGCCCCGCATCTGCCCGCGGCCGGCAAGCCCTGGACCGACAGCGCGCCGCTGCCCGGCGGCGACATGCCGAATGGCGATTTCGATATGTTCCTGGCCGGGTTCCGCGCCCGTTTCCCGTTCCTGCCGCCCGAGCTGTCGCTCCGGCTGGCCCGCGCCTATGGCACCCGGGCCGACGGCATCCTCGAAGGTTGCCAAAGCATGGCGGATTTGGGGTTAAGCTTCGGCGGCGGGCTGCATCAGCGTGAGGTGGACTATTTGATCAAGGAGGAGTGGGCGGAGACCGCCGAGGACATCCTGTGGCGCCGCTCGAAATTGGGCCTGCACGTCCCTGCCGGGACCGCCCGCGCGCTCGATGACGCGCTGGCGTCGGACGCGGCGGCATTGGGTGTGCGCGTCGCGCCATGAGCCTGGTGCTGCAGAACGTGGAGCGCATCGCGGGGCCGGAGCGCGTGCTGCATCCGTGCAGCCTGGCTTTGGCGCCGGGCACGCTGCTGACGCTGCTGGGGCCGGTCCGCGCCGGCAAGACCTCGCTGATGCGGCTGATGGCGGGCCTGGATCAGCCGAGTTCGGGCCGCGTGCTGCAGGACGGCGTCGACGTGACGGGGCTGGATGTCCGCCGCCGCAGCGTGTCGATGGTCTATCAGCAGTTCATCAACTACCCGAACTTCACCGTGTTCGAGAACATCGCCTCGCCCCTTGTGGTGGCCGGCGGGCTGAACCGGCGGGAGCGCGACCGGCGCGTGCACGACATGGCGGAGCGGCTGGGCCTTACGCCGTTCCTGAAGCGGCTGCCGGCGGAGCTGTCCGGCGGGCAGCAGCAGCGCTGCGCGCTGGCGCGGGCGATGGTCAAGGACAGCCGCCTGCTGCTGCTCGACGAACCCTTGGTGAACCTCGATTACAAGCTGCGCGAGGATCTGCGGTCCGAGATGAAGGCGCTGTTCCGCAGCAGCGAGCGGATCGTGGTGTATGCGACGACCGAGCCGCAGGAGGCGCTGATGCTGGGCGGCCGCACCTGCGTGCTGCGCGAGGGCCGCATCCTGCAGGAAGGGCCGGGGCTGGAGGTGTATCGCGCGCCGCGGAACCTGGAAACGGCGCGGCTGATCAGCGATCCCGCGATGAATTTCCTACCAGGCGCCATCGATGGCGGGCGCGTCCGGCTCGATGGCGGCGCGTCCTTGCCGCTGCCGCCGGGCTTCGAGGAGCTGCCCGCCGGGTGCTACACCTTCGGCCTGCACGCCGCGCATGTGACGCGCGCCGCGTTGCCGGGCCTGTGCGAGCTGCCGGTCGTGATCGACCTCGCGGAAATCAACGGGTCGGAGACGCTGCTGCACGGCCGTTATGGCGAGACGCCCGTGCTGATGCAGGCGGACGGCGTGCACAGCATGGCCATCGGCGAGGCAACCACATTTCGTTTCGATGGCGGGCGGCTTTATGCGTTCGCGGCCGACGGCGGGCTGGCGCGCGCGCCGCAGTTCCGCGCGAGCCTGCCGGGGGAGGGTCAGCATGGCGCGCATTCAGCTGCATGACATCGCGCACAGCTATCGGCCGAACCCGGCGCGGCCTGCGGATTACGCGCTGCAGCCGCTCGACCTCACCTGGGAGGACGGCGGCGCCTACGCGCTGCTGGGGCCGTCCGGGTCGGGAAAAAGCACGCTGCTGAATATTCTCTCCGGCTTGGTGCGCCCGTCGAGCGGCCGGCTGCTGTTCGACGGCAAGGACGTCACGGACACCGACACGCGCACCCGCAACATCGCGCAGGTGTTCCAGTTCCCGGTGATCTACGACACCATGACGGTGCGGGAGAACCTGGCGTTCCCGCTGCGCAACCGGGGGATCGCCGACCCGGCCATACGCAGCCGCGTGGACCAGGTGGCGGCGATCCTCGACCTCACCGGCGACCTCGGGCGCCGGGCGTCGGGCCTGACCGCGGACGCCAAGCAGCGCATCTCGATGGGCCGCGGCCTGGTGCGCACCGACGTCGCGGCTATCCTGTTCGACGAGCCGCTGACGGTGATCGACCCGGCGCTCAAATGGCAGTTGCGGCGCAAGCTGAAGCAGATCCACCACGAGCTCAAGGTGACGCTGATTTACGTGACCCACGATCAGACCGAGGCGCTGACCTTCGCCGACCGCGTGGTGGTGATGGACCAGGGCAAGGTGCTGCAGCAGGGCTCGCCGCAGGACCTGTTCGACGAGCCGCGCCACGTGTTCGTCGGCCATTTCATCGGCAGCCCCGGCATGAACCTGATGCCCTGCCGCATCGAGGGCGGCGCCGCAGTGATCGGCGACCAGCGCGTGCCGCTGTCGCCGGAGCTTACGCTGCGGGCGCCGCGCGGCGCGCTCACGCTCGGCATCCGGCCAGAGTTCGTCAGCCTGTTCGACCCCGGCGAGGCGGCGCCCGTGCGCGTGGCGGTCGAGGAGGTCGAGCCGTTGGGCGGGCACCAGCTGATCCATGGCCGGCTCGGCGGCTGCCGCATCGCGATCAAGGCCGCGCCGGATGTGATGGTGCCCGGCGCCGGCGCGCTGCCGGTCTGGCTGCCGCGCGCGCGCACCAAGCTCTATGCGGACGAGGTGCTGGTCGCATGAAGCCGGTCCGCCACTCCGCCTGGTTCCTGGTCGCCCCGGTGATGCTGGTGGTGCTGTTCACCGCGGTCATCCCGCTGATGACGGTGGTAAACTACTCGGTCCAGGATATCATGGGGCCGACCCGCCACGTGTTCGTCGGCGACGAGTGGTTCCGCGACACGCTGCACGCCCCCGAATTGCAGCAGGCGCTGCTGCGGCAGGTGGTGTTTTCGGTGTGCGTGCTGCTGATCGAAATTCCGTTGGGGCTGGGCCTCGCGCTGGTCATGCCGCGCGGCGGGGCGGCGGCCTCGGCGGCGCTGGTGCTGCTCGGGCTGCCGCTGCTGATCCCGTGGAACGTCGTCGGCACCATCTGGCAGATCTTTGGGCGCGCCGATGTTGGGCTGGGCGGCTATTTCATGAATTCAGTGCTGGGCATCCCGTATAACTACGCGCTGGTGCCCAGCGATGCCTGGGGCACGGTGCTGCTGCTGGATGTGTGGCACTGGACGCCGCTGGTGGTGCTGCTGTGCTACGCCGGGCTGCGCGCGATCCCGGATGCATTCTACCAGGCGGCCGCGGTGGACGGCGCCTCGTCCTGGGCGGTGTTCCGCTATGTGCAGCTGCCGAAGCTGCGCGGCGTGCTGACGATCGCGATCCTGCTGCGCTTCATGGACAGCTTCGTGATCTATACCGAGCCGCTCGTGCTGACCGGCGGCGGACCCGGCGACAGCACGACGTTCCTGAGCCAGTTCCTGACCAAGCTCGCGATCGGCCAGTTCGACGTCGGACCCGCTGCGGCGTTCTCGTTGATCTACTTCCTCATTATCCTGCTGTTCTCGTGGCTGTTCTACACCGTATTGAGCGCGCAGGGCCGTGCGGAGGGGCCGGCATGAACGACCGCGTCGGCTGGGCCCGCCGCATCATACCATGCGTGTATTTCGCGCTGCTGATGCTGCCGATCTATTGGCTGCTGAACATGTCGCTCCGGCTCACGCCCGACATCCTGACCCGGCTCGAGATCATCCCCACGCATCCGACGCTCGAGAACTACCTGCACATCTTCCGCGATCCGACCTGGTATGTGACCTATTGGCACTCGTTCGAGTTCGTGGCGCTGAACGTGCTGATCTCGGTCAGCGTCGCGCTGCCGGCCGCCTATGCGTTCTCGCGCTACCGCTTCCTCGGCGACAGGCAGGTGTTCTTCTGGCTGCTGACCAACCGCATGTCGCCGCCGGCGGTGTTCCTGCTGCCGTTCTATCAATTCTACCAATCGGTCGGGCTGTTCGACACGCCGCTCGCGGTCGCGCTGGCGCACTGCCTGTTCAACGTGCCGCTCGCGGTGTGGATTCTCGAAGGCTTCATGTCCGGCGTGCCGCGCGAACTCGATGAAACGGCAGCGCTCGATGGCTACAGTTTCCCGCGCTTCTTCCTGTTCATCTTCCTGCCGCTGATCCGCGCCGGCGTCGGGGTGACGGCGTTCTTCTGCTTCATGTTCTCCTGGGTCGAGCTGCTGATGGCGAGCAACCTGACCTCTACGGCGGCGAAGCCCATCGTCTCGATCATGACGCGGACCGAGAGTGCCACCGGCCTCGACTTCGGCCTGCTCGCCGCCGCCGGCGTGTTGACAATCGTTCCGGGTGCCGTCGTGATCTGGTTCATTCGCAACTACATCGCGAAGGGGTTCGCCCTTGGCCGTGTCTGACGGAGCGCCCGCATGAGCTGGCCCGCATGAGCTGGATGGCCTGGACCCCGCTGACCGCCGTATTCTTCGGCGTGATCGCGCTGCTGCTCGCGGGCATGACGACGTGGGAGGCATTGGCGCCCTGCACGCCCCGGCGCGGCCTGCTGCCGCTGGTCACCACGCGCGGCGACCGGCTGTTCATCGGCCTGCTCACCGCGGCATTCTTCAACCTCGCCTGGATCGGTTTCACCGAGCTCGACCAATACATCGCGCTCGGCATCAGCGTCGTCGTCGTCCTCCTGATCGGCTGGTTCGCCTAGCAGGAAGGATTGCCGTCCGGGCCGGCGAACTCTCCACGCCAGCCCGTGCCTGCCCAACGGAGAGAGAACGAAAGGAAGCGTCCATGGAAAAATCACAGCTCACCCGGAGGCAGGCGATCGCGGGAACGGCCGCCGTTGCCACCGTGGCGTCCGTTGCCGGGTCGCCGGCCCGTGCGCAGAATGCCGACGCGCAGCGTGCGGCTGCGCAGCGCTGGATGGAGACCGAGTTCCAGCCCTCGACGCTGACCAAAGAGCAGCAGATGGCCGAGATGCAGTTCTTCATCGACGCCGCCAAGCCGTTCCGGGGCATGGAGATCCACGTCTGCACCGAGATCCTGGACACGCATGTCTATGAAGCGCAGGTGATGACGAAGGCGTTCAACGAGATCACCGGCATCAAGCTCACCGCCGACTACATCAAGGAGGGCGACCTCGTCGAGAAGCTGCAGACCGAAATGCAGTCCGGCAAACCGATCTATGACATGTACGCCAATGACAGCGACCATATCGGCACGCATTTCCGCTATGGCGTGACCACCGTGCTGTCGGATTTCATGCAGGGCGAGGGCAAGGATGTGACCCTGCCGACGCTCGACGTGGACGACTTCATCGGCAAGAGCTTCGTGACGGCGCCGGACAAGAAGATGTATCAGATCCCGGACCAGCAGTTCGCCAACCTATACTGGTTCCGCGCCGACTGGTTCGCGCGCCCTGACCTGAAAGACAAGTTCTCCAAGAAGTACAACTACGAGCTTGGCGTTCCCGTCAATTGGTCCGCCTACGAGGACATCGCCGAGTTCTTCACCAACGACATCAAGAACATCGACGGTGTCCGCGTGTATGGCCATATGGACTACGGCAAAAAGGACCCGTCGCTCGGCTGGCGGTTCACCGATGCGTGGCTCAGCATGGCGGGCGCGGCCGACGTGGGCCTGCCGAACGGCCTGCCGGTGGACGAGTGGGGCATCCGGGTCGAGGATTGCCACCCGGTCGGCGCCAGCGTGACCCGCGGCGGCGGCGCCAACAGCCCGGCGGCGGTGTATGCGCTGACGAAGTATGTCCAATGGCTGAAGAAATACGCGCCGCCCGAGGCCGCCGGCATGACCTTCACCGAGGCGGGGCCGGTGCCGGGCCAAGGGCATATCGCGCAGCAGATCTTCTGGTATTCGGCGTTCACCAAGGCGCTGACTGATCCCAGCCTGCCGGTCATGAATGCGGACGGCACGCCCAAGTGGCGCATGGCGCCCTCGCCGCATGGGCCGTATTGGAAGCCGGGCATGCAGAACGGCTACCAGGACGTCGGCTCCTGGACGCTGATGAACTATGTGCCGCTGGAGCGGCGCAAGGCGGCCTGGCTGTATGCCCAGTTCTGCATCTGCAAGTCGACGTCGCTGAAGAAGACCGTCACCGGCCTGACGCCGATCCGTCAAAGCGACATCATGAGCCAGACCATGACCGACCTGGCGCCCAAGCTCGGCGGGCTGGTGGAGTTCTACCGCAGCCCCGCGCGCGTCGCCTGGACGCCGACGGGCACCAACGTGCCGGACTATCCGAAGCTGGCGCAGCTGTTCTGGCAGAACGTCGCGGTGGCCGTCAGCGGCGAGAAGACGCCGCAGCAGGCGATGGACAACCTTGCCTCCGATATGGACAAGGTGATGGCGCGGCTGGAGCGGGCGGGCATGAACCAGTGCGCGCCGAAGCTGAACAAGGAGCAGAAGGCCGCGGTTTGGGAGGCGAAGGGCACGGCGCCGTGGCCGAAGCTGGCGAACGAGAAGCCGAAAGGCGAGACGGTCGCCTATGAGACGCTGATCGATACCTGGAAAAAGGGCCGCGCGAGCTAATCGACTACTGGCGGCGTCGCGGTCCGGCCGCGACGCCGCACCCTCCTGGGGAGGACGGAAGCAATGATCATCCGCCTGCGCTGCGATCCGGCGCTGGAGGCGGTGCTGCCGCGCCCGGTGCTGGCGCGCGAGGCCCTGCCGGAGTGGCTGAAGACGATGCCGGTCACCGCCGGGTCCGAAATGCACGGCGGGACGGCGATACGCACCGTCAAGCAGTGCCCCCCGTTCATCGACGCTATGCGGGCGGGGTTTATGATGCTCTTGCCATGCGACGTCCGTTATGCGGACGGCGTCTTCGCATGGGATTGGGCCACGCCCGAACCGAGTCTTGCCGGCCATCCCCGTGCGCCGATCAATTTCCATTCCGCCGCCCAGGTCGCCGGCGCGCCATTCGGCGGGGATAACCTCATCAAGTTCGTGGGTTTCTGGACCATTGAGCTGCCGCCGGGCTGGTCGCTGCTGGCGACGCATCCGCTGAACCGCGATGACCTGCCGTTCCGCACATTGACCGGGTTGGTGGATGCCGACCGCTTCCACGACATCGGCCTGCTGTTTCCGGCGCGCTGGCTCGACCCGGCGACGCCATGCGTGCTGCCGCGCGGCACGCCCATCGCACAGTGCATCCCGGTCCCGCGCGAGCCGCTGGACCTCGATTTCGGCGTCGTGGACGGCAGCGCGGCCGAGGCGTTCGCGACGGTCGGCGCGGCGGTCCTGGCCGAACCCGGCGTGTATCGGAAGCGGTTCCGTGCGCCTGGGCATTAGCCTTGCGGCGCTCGCGGCATTTGTGCTGGCGGACGACGCACAGCCACCAATCGAGCTTGGCCAAATCCCGGCTTTCGCGTCCGAGGCAGCGGCGCAGCGCGGCTGCCCGCGCGACCTCGTGGTGTGGGCGGATCGCGACACCGGCTATTTCTACCCGCGGTCCCGCCCGCAATTCGGACATACCTCGGCGGGCGTGTTCACCTGCCTGGAGGCGGCCCGGGGCGCCGACTATTGGGACATCAACCCGTTCTCGCCGTATGGCAACCCAAAGGCGGGAAGGGAATTTCCCATCGATCCGTCGCTGCTGGAGACCGGCAGTTGAGACTGGCTGCCTCGGCCGGGCTTGGGCTGCTTGGGATGCTGCTGGTTTATGCCGCGATGGGTTGGCCGGTGCGCCCGATCGTCACGCTGCTGCGTCCGCCGGGTGCAGCGCGCCTCGCCCGGCCGCGACGGCTGGCGGCCGAGGCGGCGATGGTCTTGCTGACCCGCTTGGTCCTGGGCACGGCGTTGCTGCTCTTGTTGGCCATTCCCTTCGCGCAAGTCCTTGCCGCGCTGCGGCTGGCGCCTGCTGGCGCTCGGTGTGCTGCTCGCCATCCTGTTCTCGCTGCCAGCGGTGGCGCGGGCGTGGCGCACATGGCGCGCCGTCGCGACCGTCAGGATCGCGCTTGGCACACTGGTCGCGGCAGGCGCAGGTATGGTGGCCATCCGCGATCCAGCCGTGGCGACGCTCGCGGATGGCGTTCCGGCACTGCGCCTCATCGTGCCGCTGGCATTCGGGTTGGCGGTGGCCTGGCGGGGCGGGGCGGGGCGGGGCGGTCGAACAGCTACTGCCCCGCCAGGGTCCGCCGCAAATCCCCGGCACGTAGCCAGACCCGGCCAGGATTGCCAGCCGCAAGCTCCTGCGCGATGCGCTGGAACGACTCCGGCTGCAGCGCGAACGCCCGTGCATAGGCCGCAAGCGCACCGTCCATGTCGCGCAACCCCTGCCGGACGCTGCCGAGGTTATGCCATGTCTCCGCCCGGTCCGGGGCGAGCGCCGTCGCCTTGGTATAAGCGTCGCTGGCCTCGGCGAGGCATCCGCCTTCGTGCAGGGCAGTCCCGAGATCATGCCAAAAGTCCGGGTTTCGCGGCAGCAAACGGGCAGCGGTCGCCAACGCGGTTGCGGCTTCATGCCATTGACGTGCGTGAAACAGCGCGAGCCCGCGCCGGTGCTGCAGCCCGGCAACTGCCGCAAGTCCCTGCTGCGCGGCGCTGGCGCCGGGATCGAGCAAGACGGCGTCACCGAACGCCCGCTCGGCTTCCTCCGGTTGCCCGGCCTGGAACAGCACCCGTCCGAGCGCCGCATGCGAGAGGGCCGCGGCTGGGTCGAGCGACACGGCGCGCCGGGCCCATGTCACGGCCGCCTTGGATTGGCCGTCCTCCGACAGCAGGAGCGCCAGCAGCCGGGCTGGCGTTGGGTCGGCGGCAGTCTCGGCGGCTTGCCGATAAAACCGCCGGGCCGTCTCGGTGTCGCCAGCCCGGTGCGCGGCGACGGCTTGCGCAAGGACCGCCTGCCATGGATGCCCGCCGGTCACCTGCCTACGGAACGTTTGCAACTGACCGCGGCGACGCGATCAGGTGGGGCGTGTCGGTGACGGTCACGATCGGGTCCATGCCCGCTACCCTACCCGACGCTGCCATGCATGACAGGGGGACATTATCGGACAGACAGGGCAATCGCATATGGTGCATCCTGCTCCCTCTCCCCCCGGAGAGGGTTGGGGTGAGGGCAAAGACCATGCCGGTGAGCGCGCCGGTCAAGGTCGACTCCGGAGGTCTGGCACCAAGGAAGGTCAGGCCGCCAATAGTCAGCGCCGCAATGCCGACCAGCGCCATCTTGCCATAGATCGCCAGGGCCAGCAGGCGCAACGCCGCGCTGCGCCGCACTCCGAGCTGAAGCTGCACTTCGGCCGCGGCGTCGCCCGTGGTTTGCGCGACGTCCAGGGTCCAGCCAACGATCCCCTCCCACACCGTGGCGTGCAAGCAAGATCGTGTTCCAAAGCCTGGGCAAGGAATACCGGCCAAACGTTCCCGCCAGTGATCAGCTAATTAGGTTTGGGGCGCAAGCTCGCATAGAAGCGGTGCACCAGGGCCATTCCACACTGGATTGGGATGCGGCTAGCCTGGTTGGCGTTTGCTGATTGGGCTAAGCCGCACCGGGTTGAGGGAGACGATTATTGGACGCGATCGACGCCTACTGGTCAGACGGCTTCCCCCATGTCGAGGGCTGGGTGCTCGACAGCCAACGCGTTTACCTGAAGCTGATCGACGCATTGCAGCGTGAGGCCGGCATCGTCGGGCATGTGGCCGAGATCGGCGTTTTCCACGGCAAATTCCTGCTGGCGTTGGCCAGCCTGCTGGTTCCCGGCGGCAAGGTGACGGCGCTGGATGTGTTCGACGACCAAGACAAGAACATCGACGGCGCGGGCGTGGGCAGCCTCGATAAGCTGATGCAGAACGTCGCGGCGTATGGGCGCACGGACGTGGACTACGCCTACATCAAGGCCGATAGCAGCGCGCTGACCCTGCTGGCGAAAATGGAGCTGACGCGCGACCGGGGGCCGTTCCGGCTGTTCTCCGTCGATGGCTGCCACACGGCCGAGCATACGCTGGCGGACCTGCAGACCGCGCAGGACTGCCTGGCGCCGGGTGGGGTCATCATCCTCGACGACTACATGCAGCCGCACTGGCCCGGCGTCACCCAGGCCGTCAGCCTGTTCTGCGGCAGCGTGCCGCGTGTCGCGCCGTTCCTGTATGCGCACCACAAGCTGTTCTTTGTGGGCCTAGGCTGGCATGCCCATTTCCTGCGGGCGTGCACGGAGGCGTTCGGGCCGCAGGAGTCGGCCAAGACGACGAGCATGTTCGGGAGCAGCGTGCTGACGATCTTTCCGTAACGGCACGCAAGGAGCATCCATCGCTCCGCGCCGACGGCCCATGCCGGTCCAGCGGACGCGCACGATGACGCCCGCATAGGTTACAAACGGTGGCGCGGCCACATCTATGTGGATGCTGCCGCTCTGGGCAGCGCAAGCGTGGAGCCCGCATTGTCCAGTCCGACCCGTCTGCTTATCGCATTTTATTCCCGGACGGGCACGGTCGAGGCGCTCGCCATTGCCGCTGCGGACGCTGCACGGGAGGCCGGGGCGGAGGTGCGCCTGCGCCGGGCGCGGGAGGTGGCGGACGAGGACGCCATGGCTCAGTCCAAGGGCTGGCTGGAGAACGCCCGGCGGCAGAACGCGCTATACGCTGCACCCACCAAAGATGACGCCGAATGGGCCGACGCCATCCTATTCGGCACGCCGTCCTATTTCGGCAGCATGGCGACGGAGCTGAAGAACTTCTTCGACCAGCTCGGTCCGCAATGGAAACGCGGCGCACTGGCTGGCAAGGTGGGCGGCGCTTTCGCGACCGCGTCTTGGCCGCATGGCGGGACAGAGGTGGTCACGCTGTCGATATATGCTCCGATGGCGCACTTGGGCATGGTCATCTTGCCCACGGGCTACACCGACGAGGCGATGCTGGAGGCGGGATCGCCCTATGGCGCCTCGGCGATCGGCGGCAGCGAGCACCGCCCGCCGCGGGACGAGGATCTCGACGCGGCGCGGCACCAGGGCCGCCGCATGGTGGCGATTACCGGCGCGTTGATCGCCGCTGGGGAGATGCCCGTCCGCAACAAATAGGCAGCGGTGCGGCTTAGCATCACGCCCTAACGTGCGGCGGGACCGCTGGTTGGTTAAACCTGGTTATCGACTGCATTCCGCTCGGGCATGGCCGCCCGGTATAGGACCTGGCAGCCCATAGTCCCGGAGGCACCCATGATGCCGTATGCCCGCCTGCTGACCGCCCTGCTGCTCCTGGCCGCAGCGCCCGCGCTGGCTCAGCCGTCCGCGCCCGCTGCCGGCCAAGCCGTGCGCGCGGCCCGGCGCTTTCCGCAGCCGGTGCGGGTTGGCGACCTGATCCGCCGTCAGGTGCTGCGCCCAGTCGAGCAGCAGGACGTGCTGGGCCGCGTGGCGGGCGCGGTGCGGCGCCCGGACGGCACGGTGCTGATCGTGGTGGACCAAGGCGGCGTGCTCGGCCGCGGCACCCGGCCCGTCGCCGTTCCGGCCGAAGCGATGGCGCTGCTGGGCGAGCATGTGGCGCTGATGGACCTCACGCCCGCGCAGCTTCGCGAGCTGCCGAGCTTTGATCCGGCCGGCACGGCGCCGCTGCGCCCGGACGAGACGATCCGCATGGGCCTGGTCCGGCCGTTCCACTGAGCTGCGCGTGTATTCGGGGGTGCGCTGGGCCATGGAGAGCAAACAGCCGGCATTTCCTGCGCGCATACCGGTCGGCCCAAAGGGCTGCCCGTATGAACTGCTGCGCCAGTGCGGCGTGAGGCTGGCCGAGCGCAGCGGCAATCCCGCTTGGCTGCTGCCAATCTCCGCACCCTTCGCTTCAAGGTTTAGCGGCGCCTCCCGCTGACCAACTCGGCCGTCACGCGTGGACGCGCTCCGCCGCTGCCCGTTCACGCTGCTTGCGGGTGAACACCATGGTGCCGTCGTCCACGCGGCCATACCGCAACGAGACCAGGTCACGCGCGTAGTTTTGCCGCAGCTTCCACGGCGTCGTCGCACCCTGCTTCGGCAGGATCTCGCTAGCCCGCTGCACGTAGCCCGACGTGAAGTCCAAGAACGGCATCTCCGCCACCTCTGCCGTCTTGGTCGGCGTGCAAACGTCCATGCCGCGCCGGTCCATATACTGGATCAGGCGGCATACGTATTCGCTCGTCAGGTCGGCCTTCAGCGTCCAGGACGCGTTGGTGTAGCCCAATACGGACGCCAGGTTGGGAACGCCGCTGAACATCATGCCCTTATAGCTCAAGCTGCGGGACAGATCGACGCGCCCGCCGTCCACCATGATTTCGATGCCGCCGAGCAGGATCAGCTTCAGCCCGGTCGCGGTCACCACCACGTCGGCCGCCAGCTCCCGCCCGGATGCCAGGCGCAGGCCGTTTGGCGTGAACATCTCGATCGTGTCCGTCACCACGGAGGACGATCCGGCCCGCAGTGACTGGAACAGGTCTGAGTCCGGCACCAGGCACAGGCGCTGATCGCAGGGATTGTAGCGCGGGGTGAAATGCGTCGCGACGTCGTAGTCCGGCCCCAACTGCGCGCGGACGCCCTTCAGCACGCCAGCCTTGAACTTGTCGGGCTTTTTCCGGGCCATGTTGTAGAAAAACATCGTCATCAGCACGTTGCGCCAGCGCGTGATGCCGTAGGCCAGCTTGGCCGGCAGCTTGCTGCGCAGCCAGCTGGCGAACGCGTCCTCCGCCGGGCGGGACACGATGTAGGTCGGCGAGCGCTGCAGCATGGTGACATGGGCGGCGGTGCGGGCCATAGCCGGCATCAGCGTGACCGCGGTGGCGCCGCTGCCGATCACCACGACTTGCTTGCCGGCATAGTCGAGGTCGTCGGGCCAGGCCTGCGGATGCACCAGCCGCCCGCCGTACTCGGCAACTCCCGGAAAATCGGGCGTGTAGCCGCCGGAGTAGTCGTAGTAGCCGCTGCATGACAGCAGAAAGCCGCAGGTGAAACGCACGGGCATGCGGTCCGGGCCCTGCTCGGCCTCGACCGTCCACTGCGCATCGGCGGATGACCAGGAAACCCGCTTGACCGCGTGGTTGAAGCGGATCTTGCCATCGACGCCGTAGGCTGCGGCTGTATCGCGCACGTATTTCAGGATCGACGGTCCGTCCGCGATCGCCTTGGCCTCCTGCCAAGGGCGGAACGAGTAGCCGAGCGTATACATGTCCGAATCGGAGCGGATGCCGGGATAACGGAACAGGTCCCAGGTGCCGCCGATCGTGTCGCGCGCCTCCAGCAAGGCGAATGACTTGCCGGGGCAGCGCATCGCGAGGTGGCAGCCGGCGCCGATGCCGGACAGCCCGGCACCGATGATCAGGACGTCGAAATGCTCGATGTTCGTGTGCATCCTGCTCACATAGGCGCGCGGCCAGGGCCCGGCAATGTCAGTGGCGCAGCCCTGAGAGCTCTGGTGTATCGTTTGTCATGGCCGGCCGCGCCAAGTTTTTGATACGTGCGCCGGCGCCGGACAGGGCCGACATGCTCGTATTGCCGCCCAACGCCACACTAAGATTATGTCATGCGATTTCAAACGAATTCCGGGTCATTGCGCCTCCATGCGGAGTGCTGAGTCGCTCCAGCAACGCTGGGATAGCATCAGCCGGCACCGGGCGGCTGAATAGGTAGCCCTGTCCCTCCGTGCATGCCTCGTCGCGCAGGTAGGCAAGCTGCTCCTCGGTCTCGATGCCCTCCGCGGTGATCGACATGCCAAGAGCGGTCCCGAGTTGGGTGACGGCTCGGACGATGGCTGCCGCTTCGGCGGTCTGGGCCAGGTCGCGGACAAACGACTGATCGATCTTCAGCTTGTCGAAGGGGAAGCTGCGCAGATAACTGAGCGAGGAATAGCCGGTTCCGAAGTCGTCGAGGGCGATGCGGACGCCGAGCCGCCGCAGTTGGTGCAGCGTGGCGAGCGTCGCCTCGCCGTCGTGCAGCAGCACCGACTCCGTCACCTCCAGCTCCAGCCGTTGCGCCTGCAGACCCGACTCAGCTAAGGCGTCGCCCACGGCCTCGACCAGGCGGGAGTTCCTGAACTGGATCGCCGATACGTTCACCGCGACCTTGATCCCGCCCAGCCATGCCGCCGCGTCGGCGCAGGCCTGCCGCAGCACCCACTCGCCGATGGGAACGATGAGGCCGGTCTCCTCGGCAAGCGGGATGAAGTCTCCTGGCGACACTAGGCCGTGCTCCGGATGGCGCCAGCGCAGCAGCGCCTCGAAGCTGCTGACCCGGTCTGACGCGAGACTGACCAGCGGTTGGTAGAACAGCTCCAGTTCGCCGTTCGTCAAAGCTTGGCGCAGCTCCAACTCCATCCGGCGCCGTTGTTGAAGCCGCGCGTTCATGCCAGGCTCAAACCAGCGATGGACGCCTTTGCCATCCGACTTGGCCCGGTAAAGCGCCATGTCGGCATTCTTGAGCAGCGTGTCCCAATTGCTGCCGTCCCCAGGCGCGACCGCGATGCCGACGCTGGCACCCACGGTGACCTGCTGGCCCTCGATGTCATAGGGCCGGCTCAGGGCGGCCACGACACGACCGGCCAACTCGCCCGCATGCTCCGGCCCAGCGATGTCGACTTGCACGATGGCGAACTCATCGCCACCCAAGCGGGCAACCGTATCGGTCTCGCGCACACAGGAACCGAGGCGGTCCGCCACCGCCTGCAGCAGCTTATCGCCGACCGGGTGCCCTAACGTGTCGTTCACGCATTTGAAGTTGTCCAGGTCGAGGCAAAGCAGAGCAAACGCGCTTCCCCGTCCGAGCTGGGCAATAGCCTGGTTGAGCCGCTCATGCAGCAGCACACGGTTGGGCAACCCTGTCAGCGCGTCATGATGCGCCAAGTAGGCGATCTTGGCCTCTGTCTGGCGGCGCTCGGTTATGTCGTCAAAGGTGGCAACCCAGCCGCCACGCTCCATCGGCTCGTGTGAGATCGCGACCACCCGGCCATCGCTATACGTTTGAATCGCCGTCGCTTTCTGGACCTGCATAAACATGGCCAGGTAGTCTGCCTGAACATCCGAAGCGGCTCGTTCCCCGTAATTGCCTGCGGTAACGCTGACGTCCACCAGCTGCCGCAAGGTCACGCCGGGTCGCAGGCACTCGACGGGCAGGCGGCAAATCTCCGCCAGCCGCCGGTTGCTGACCTGCAATCGGTGCTCGGCATCGAACAGTGCCAGGCCTTGCGACATGTTCGCCAGCGCGGCATCGAACCGAAGATTGGTCTCGCGCAGCTCCGCCTCGCGCTGCTTCAAGGCGGTGATGTCGCTGGTGATCGCGACGAAGCCGCCGTCCTGCGTCGCGCTGCGGCTGACGCGGACCCAGCGACCGTCGGCAAGCTCTAACTCCGGCACATCGGCGGCATCGGCCTCGAACGCGGCTGAGGCACCAAGCGCGGCCGTGAACGCAGCAAACGCCGCACCGATCTGAAGCAGCTTGGTTTCGCTCGGGTGAAACCGCTGCATCTGCGAGTTGACGAGGACCAGCCGTCCCGCGCTATCCACCAGCACGACGCCCTCCCGCGAGCCCTCAAGGGCGTCGATGAGGCGGTTCTGCGCCGAGCGGCGCTCCTCCACCTCACACTCGACCATCGCCTGCACGCGGCCTCGCATCAGCTCTGTCGCAACGAGCAGCTGCCCTAACTCGTCCTTGCCGGTATCAGGCGCGGTGCGGTCCAGCGTGCCCGTGGCGATGCTCGCCATCGCCGCGGCGAGGCGTTGGGTGGATCGGGTGATGCTCAGCACAAGCCCAATCGTGACAAACATGCCGAACAGCCCGACAGCGGCCGTCGCCCAGGTGACCGTCGTCCGTAAACCCGCCTGAGCCTGCAGAATCGCGGCCCGGCGCTGCTGGCGTTCGGCCGCGATGGCCAGCGATGCCTGGTCGGTCGCGGCGGCCAAACGCGTCGAGGCCTCCGCCAGGCCCACAAGCCGCTCGCCCCGTGACTGCAGGGCGACGCCCAGGTTGTCAGTCGCCGTTGTGAATACATCCAACGCCGCCGATGTCGCAGCCGCGACGCGTTGGATCCGCGGCGGGCTGCTCGCGACATTGAGCCACTCGTCAAGCAGAGTCCGGGCGCGGTTTGCCTCGAATATGGCGATCGTCGCCTGAGGAACCTCGCCCAGCACGGTGAAGTGCGCCGCCGCGCGCAACGCACGCGACACTGCTGAAAGCAGCGAACTGGCCGGCTCGGCCAGGCTTCGGTCGCCGGTCCGGGCAGCAGCCTCGGCAAGCGTGGTCGCGCTGTTGTTGAGGACGGCGGCTGCGTCGTCCAGGCGGGCTGCAGCCGCCCGGCGCTGCTCGATGGCCTCCGCGACGGACACGAGCATGGCACGGACCTGCACACCCAGGGCGAGCCTGCCCTGGGGAACGCTGGCCGGACGGCTCTCCTCCGCCGCTGATGCCGCACGCTCAAGCTGGCCGGTGATGGCTTCAAGTGCGTCCCGCTCCGCAATTCCTCCGGACAGCAGGTATTCGGCCACGCCTAGGCGCGCTTCCAGCAGCGTCGTCCGCACGGCGCCGCTCTGCTGGGCGAAGCGTTGGCTTGCGGCTTCGGCGGAAAGGGCTGCTTCCAGCTCGCCGCTTGCCCGCCAAACTGCCACCGAAAGTGCGGCAACGGTGGCCAGGACCAGGAGGAAGCCGACGAGGATCCGCGTCCGTATCGAGCGCACCGAAAACATGGCGCCCTACTGGCTGTCCTGATCGATGAGGGCTATCCCGCTCACGCCTGCACGGCCCTGATTCGACCGATCCGGTCCGGGCCGAACCGCAGGCCGGCAGCCTCCAGCGCCGGGGCGCTTGCGGTCGCAAGAGCCGCACGGTCCACATCGTCGACGATCGTCATGCCGGCATTACGAAGTTGCTCCACCCCGTCGCGCTCGCCCCGTGAGGCAGTTGCGTGCGACAGCTTCGCGCCGGCGAGGGCGCAAGACTTCAGGGCCGCACGTTGTGCGTCGTCGAGATCCTCCAGCAGGTCGGATGAGGCGAGAAAGAATGCGGCGCTGTAGGCATGCCCGGTCAGGCTGAGGCAGCGCTGGACTTGCTCTAAATGCGCGGCGGCGATCGTCGCGACCGGATTCTCCTGTGCTTCGAAACGGCCGGTACGCAGCGCCTCGAATAATTGCGGGAAGGGCAGCGTTTCCGGCAAGGCGCCGAGCGTCCGGAAACCCTCCAGCATGACCTGGGATTGCGGCACCCGAATATGAAGCCCGTATAGGTCGGATGGGGATCGCACTGGTTTGTTGGCAGTGACATGCCGAACGCCGTTCTCGCCCCAGGCAAGCACATGCAAGCCGTGGCCCAAAAGCAGATCCGCATAGTCCCGGCCGATTGGGCCATCAAGAGCGGCACGAGCGTGTGCGGCGTCGCGGAACAAGAACGGTGTGTCTAGAAGCCCAAGCTCCGGAACTAGGCCAGCGACGACGTTCGAGACGGCGAACACGAGGTCGAGTGCGCCCGCAGCGCAGGCCTTGACCATCTCGACCTCGCCGCCGAGCTCACCGTTCGCGTGCACCTCGATCTGCACAGCCTTATCGAGCACCGGCGTCGCAGCCACGGCGTCCGCAAAGGCCTGGCAGGCCTGCCCCGGCGCCGCAGCGAGGGGCGTGACGACTCCGACCCGAACGACTCGACGAAATGCCGTTGCTCTTGCGAGCCCGCCAGGGAGCAGGGGCGCCCCGAGCGTGATCGCAGCAGCGGAGACGACCAGGCGACGCCGGCTGAGAGTGGTCACGCGAATTATCCTTGATGATGGAAACCAAGGACATGATCGCAGTAATAGCTTAAATTTTGGCTAAGAGATCCGGTACCGCTCGTCCCAGCGAAGTATTTGTCCTTCCTAGCACTACCTAGTCACTTATACGTCGGGTGATCCCGTTCGGACGGACAATACTCTAGATCAGCCCGTCCCACCGTCGTCGGTCTTGTTGCTGTTTGCCCGCTTCATCAGTTCGTCGGCCGTCAGGCCAGCCGGTATCGAGCCGGTTAGCGAGCCGTCGCCCGCATCTTGGTGTGCCTCATCTGTCGGCGCGCCCTGGCCTGTATGCGCGCTGTCCGCGACGGGAGGCTCGACGTCGGAGGGAGCCGTGTCCGCGTCGTCTTTGCTGCCGCTCATCATTGTTTAGTCTCCACAAAAAATCAGGTTCATTCGTAACTGCCAGCCGATGCCGATCAGGCCGCGGCGGCCGGGCACGGCTGCGAAATGGACCCGGCCAACATTGTGCCGAACGGGTTGCGGCCATGCTCGATGGAGTGCTTCTTCTGGTCGTCGTTGAACGGGTCGCTGGTCCCTGGCCCAGGCCGGCAAAGACAGAAGGCTTGTCTGCCTCGCCCGAGCAGGTGCGCCGTCTCGCAACTTGGGCGGGCAAGCCTCATGCGGGCACCGTGCAGCGCACCGTCGGCGGCGCCACGGCTTCCGCCAGCAGTCCGTATCCTGCTGCCAACAGCCCAAACCGCCCGTCACGGCTGAACGGCACGGTGATGCCCAGGGTATCCAGCGTGATGAACCCATGCAGCCGGTATTCGACTGCTCCGGCGCGGAGAATGCCGAGGAGCTGGGGGCCGAGATTGCGCTCTGTGCTCACGACGGTGAGCGGCACCAGCGTCGACGATCGCGGCGGCAGGCGCATCGGAAGCTCGCTAACGCCCTCCGCCAACGGGCTGCCGGCCGCATCCACCGCGACCTGGATGCGCCGGAATGCCAGCTCCGCGCCGTTCGGGTTGGTGACGCACAAGGTCACACCCAGCGTCTGATCGAGCAGGCCGACGCCGCGCAGTTCGACCGCGGCCACCTCAATCTGTGGCGGCGCAGCCGTCGCCAAGGCGCAGCCGGCGCACAGCAAGGCCGCCGTCCAAGCGAAAAGCCGGCTCACGACGCAGGCGGCTCGGATAATGGCGAGGCATCGTAGCGGGCGAGCAGGTCGGCCGGGTCTTGGTAGATCGCAATGCAGCCGGCCTTCCGCAGGCTTTCCTCAGGAAAGCCGCCGCACAGCACGCCGACCGTGCGCAGGCCGGCCTTGCCCGCGGCCTCGGCGTCATAGGGCGTGTCGCCGACGACAATCACGTCCCGCGGGTCGGGGTTGCCCAGACGCTTCAGGGCAGCGAGGAAGATGTCAGGATGCGGCTTGCTGCTCTCGGCGTCGTCGGTGGAGGTCTGCTCGTCGATCAGATCCCCGATGTCCGCCACCTTTTTATAGGTTTCGAGCTCGTCCTCCTTGGCCGACGAGGCCAGTGCGATGTCCAGGCCCGCGGCCCGCAAGTGCTCGAACAAGGCGCGCACGCGAGGGAACGCCTGCACCTTCGGCAAGTAGCGCTCCTTCAGGATCGCGCCCCGGCGCTTCTCCAACGCCGCCCCGAACGCCTCGATGTCGTCCTTGCTGAGGAACACCGGCATCAGTTGGTCGCCGCCTTTGCCGATCTGGCCGCGGATGTCGTCAAACGGGATTTCGCGGCCATATTCGCCGAACGCGTCCTGCCAAGCCTTCGCGTGCAGGTCCACGGAGTCGATCAAGGTGCCATCGACGTCGAAGATCACGGCTTTCGGCATGGGCTGGCACTCCTAAGGCGGGAGGCAAGGGCAAGCTGCCTTTGCTGGCTGGCAAAGGCCCATAAGCGTCCGCCCGCCGTCTGGTTCCGCCCGGCCCACCCTCAACAAGCCGGCAACAGCTTGGCGCTCGCTTGACTCGCAGCCCTGGAAGCTCCCGAGTGTCCCATGTTAACCGCTCATGCATGCGGCCCGCCAACGCTGGTGGGTTTTGCCTTTAAAGGACGTGACATGGACGAGAACCAGATCGACAAGCTCGGCAGCAAGATGCGGGACGTCTACGCCGACGTAGCCAGCGAAGCGCCCGTGCCGGCCACGGCGCCAAAGCACCCTTCCCGCCGCCTGCGGAAGCAACGCAGCTTTGCCAGGTCATCCGGACGCACGGCCGCTGCCGCACCTCGCAGCGGCGCAGGCGGCTTCGTGACGCAGCGTCCCATAGCATCGCTGCTGCTCGCTGCAGGTGTCGGCTACGTGCTCGCCCGTCTTTGAACTCGACGGCGGCCGTCGCCCCGTGAGGTATTGACGATTGGGTTCTATGCCGCCTCCGTGTTCATCCTGGGCTCCATAGAAAGGAAGACCGCGATGCCGACCGTGAGACTGTGGACCGATGCCGACGCGGCCGCGAATCCGCAGGTGAAAGCGGTTTTCGACGATATCCGGGCGGTCCGCCAATCTGACTTCATCAACAATTTCTGGCGCGGGCTGGCCAATCAGCCGGTGCTGCTCGAAAGAACATGGGCTGGCCTGAAGGAGGTGATGGTGGCGCCGGGCGTGCTTGACCCGCTGACCAAGGAACTGATCTACATCGCTGTTTCCATCGCTAACGGCTGCTCGTATTGCATCCATTCGCACACTGCCGCTGCCCGGGCGAAGGGACTCAGCGAAGCGCAGCATGCCGAGTTCCTCGCCGTGGTCGGGATGGCTGGGCAAACGACTGCGATCGCTACTGCGCTTCAGATCCCGGTCGACCGCGAGTTCGTCGTGACGGACTGATCTGTCGGGCGCATAGGCCGCCGCTGTCCCACCCCGAATTATGCGCCTGTTTCCGGGGCCAAGCCCCTAACGGCGGCGGCGTCGCAATTGGTCGAAGTACACAATCAGGATGATCAGGGCGCCGGTGATGATGAGCTGCCAGAACGGGTTGACGTTCAGCAGGTTCGCCCCGTTCGCGATGGTGGTCAGCAGGAAGCTGCCCAGCAGCGGCCCATAGATGCTGCCGACCGCGCCGAACAGGCTGGTGCCGCCGATCACCGTGGCGGCGATGGCCTGCAGCTCAAGGCCCTGCCCGGTGTTCTGCGTGCCGATCGACAGGCGCGACGTCGCCAGCACCGCCGCCACCGCCGCCAGGAATGCCGACAGGATATAGGCGACGTAGATCATGCGCGGCACGTTGATGCCGGACAGCCGCGCCGCCTCGGGGTTGCTGCCGATCGCGAACAGATACCGGCCCCAGCGGCTGTGGTGCAGAAAAACGTAGGACGGAATTGCGACCACGATGACCATCCAGAACAGGCTGGGCACGCCCAGGAAGCTGGACGGCGCGAAGGCGGTGAACGCCTCCGGCAAGCCGGAGATCGTGTTGCCGTTGGTGATCAGGAAGCCGACGCCGCGTAATGCGGTCAGCGTCGCCAGCGTCATGATGAACGGCGGCAGCCCAAGCTGCACGATGCCGAAGCCGTGGAACGCGCCGATCGCCGCCCCCATCGCCAAGGTGAGCAGGACCGCGATGGGGATCGCGACCTCCGCCTTCAGCAGCAGGGCCAGGATGACGCTGCAGAACCCGATGACCGCGCCGACCGACAGGTCGATGCCCGCGGTGATGATGACGAAGGTCTGCCCGACCGCCAGGATCGCCACCAGATAGGCCTGCCGCATCAGGTTGGTGACGTTGATCTCGGTCAGGAAGGTGCGGGTGCTGACCGCGAGCACCGCCCATAGCAGCATCAGCAGCCCGAGTAAGGTGAGGCTAAGCAGCAGGTTGATGCGCGACTGCGACCGGCGGGCGGCGTCGAGGCGGGCCTGGTCGGCGGTGATGTCGCTCAAGGGCAGTCTCCCGGTCAGGTGCCGATCGCTTGCGTCAGGATGGTCTCCACCGGGGCCTCGCGATGGCAATAGCTCGCGACTTTGCGTCCGCGGCGGAACACGTGCAGGCGGTCGGCCAGCTCATAAACCTCCGGCAGATAGGACGAGATCAGGATGATCCCGGCGCCCTGCTGCAGCAGGGCGCCGAACAGGCGGTAGATCTCGACCTTGGTGCCGACATCGACGCCGGCGGTCGGCTCGTCGAAGATAAAAAGCTGGGCGCCGTGCGCCAGCCACTTGCCGACGACGATCTTCTGCTGGTTGCCGCCCGAGAGCGACTGCGCGAGCGTGGCGTGGCTGGCGGTCAGGATGCGCAGGCCGCCGATCTGCGCGTCCGCCGCCCGTGCCTCCGCCCGGCCGTCGATCGTAAGCGCCCGGGTCAGCCGGTCGAAGATGGCGAGGTTCAGGTTGGTCGAGACGCCGAGGTTCAGGCACAGCCCCTGGTCCCGCCGGCTTTCTGGGACCAGCGCCATGCCCAAAGCGATGGCCTGCTGCGGCGAATTGATCGTGACCGGCCGGCCCTCCCAATGCACGCTGCCGGCGCTGTGCGGATGGCGGCCGAACAGCGCCTGGACGAACTCGCTGCGCCCGGCGCCGATCAGCCCGTACAGCCCGACGATCTCGCCCCGCCGCACATCAATGGAAACGTCTTCGAAACCCTGGCCAGAGAGGCCCTGCGTCGCCACCAACTCTGCGCCGGGCGGCACCGGGTCCTTGTGATAGATCTGCTCGATCGACCGGGCGATCATGCCGCGGATCAGCCGCTGCTCGTCGGTGTCCGACACGCGCTCGGTGCTGATCAGCGCGCCGTCGCGCAGGATCGTGACCCGGTCGGCGAGCTCGAACACCTCCTCCAGGCGATGGCTGATATACACTAGCGTCACGCCGTCCGCCTTCAGCCGGCGTATCAGCGTGAAGAGCTGTGCCGCCTCTTGCCGGGTCAGATAGGCCGTCGGCTCGTCGAAGATCAGGAACCGGGTGCCGCGCAATGCCGCCCGGGCCGTGGCGACGAGCTGCTGCTGGCCGATGGTCAGGGTGGACAGCACGACGTCGGACGGGATGGCGAAGCCGAGGTCGTCCAGCACGCGCTGCGCTTCCCGCTCCATGCGCGCCTTGTGCAGCACGCCCCAGCTCGTGTGCTCGTTGCCCAGGAACAGGTTGGCCGCGACCGTCAGATGCCGGCACAGCACGACCTCCTGGTGCACCGCGTTGATGCCGAGCGCCAAGGCGTCCTGCGGGCCGGAGAAGTCGACGGGGCGACCCTCCCAGATGATCTCGCCGCCGGATTTCAGGTGCACGCCGGTCAGCAGTTTTATGAGCGTCGACTTGCCGGCGCCGTTCTCGCCGACGATGGCGTGGATCTCGCCCGCTTCAAACGCGAGGTCCACCTGCCGCAGCGCGTGCGTGCCGGTGAACCGCTTGTCGAGGCCGCGCAGCTCCAGCAGCGTCATGGCGCTTAGCCGTGCATTGACAACGCGAGGCTCATTTCACCTTTGGGTTCAGCAGCTCCTGGCTGCGCGCCGAGGCCATGTTCTCCTTGGTGATCGTGTTCACCCCGGTGTCGACGAAGGCCGCCACCTTCTCGCCCTTGCTGGCCGCCAGCGCGGTCTTGATGCCGTCGTAGCCCATGCGATACGGGTCCTGCACGATCAGCGCATAGATCACGCCGTCGCTGAGGAATTTTACCAGTTTATCGTCATTGTCGAAGCCGATCAGCGCGATCTTGTTCTGCAGCTTGTTCTCGCCGATCGCCTGGCCGGCGCCCTGCGCCATGATCAGGTTCGAGGTGAACACGCCCTTCAGGTCCGCGTTGGCGGTGATCAGGTCCGTCATGATGTTCAGCGCCGTGGTCGCCTGGCCGTCGGCGACCTTATCGGCGACGAGCTTCAGGCCGGGATATTTCGCCAGTGCCTCCTTGAAGCCCTTCGCGCGCTGATCCAATGAGCCGACGCCGGGCAGCGAGGTGATCAGCGCCACGTCGCCGGCGATCTTGCCGCCGTTCTTGGCTCCGATGCCCTGGGCCAGCGCCTCGGCCGCCGCCCGGCCGCCCTGCACGTTGTCGGTGGTCAGGAACGAGGTAAAGGCCTGGCTGTCGGCCGCGCTGTCGATGCCGATGATCTTGACCGACTTGGCGGCCGCGTCGATCGGCTTGCCGAGCGCCGCGAACTGGGTTGGCGAGATGACGACCGCCGCCGGCTTCCCAGCGACCGAGTTCTCCAGGATCGAGATCTGGCCGCTGATGTCGCTCTCGCTCTGCGCGCCGAGCTCCGGCACCCTGACGTGCAGGTCCTGCCCGGCCTTGCGGGCACCGGCCAGCACGATCTGCCAGTAGAAGCTGGTGGTGTCCTTGACGATGATGGGAATGGTCGGCTCCTGCGCCCGCACCGGGACCGACCCGGACCCGAGCGCCGCGGCGGTGATGACAATGCCGGCGAGCAGCAGTTTTTTCATGGATGGTTTCCCCTTATACTTGACGCTTTCCCGAGAGGATGCCTGGCTTGCCGGTGCATATCAACATCTAGGCTATGGCAAACCCGGCTGCGATGGCGGCCGAATGGAGATGCGCGTAGCCGGCCTTCGCGTAGGTCAGCGGATGCGCCTTGGCCGGGTCCTGCTCGGCCTCGACGATCAGCCAACCGGCGTAGCCGGCTTCGGCGACCGGGCGCAATGCGGCTGCGAAATCCACGGATCCGTCGCCCGGCACCGTGAATACCCCCGCCGCCACGGCCTCGAGAAAGCTCCAACGCTCCCGCAGCGCCTGCGCCAGCACGGCCGGGCGGACGTCCTTGGCGTGCACGTGGCTGATGCGGTGCGCCCAGCGGCGCGCGACCGCGGCCGGATCCTCGCCGGCGAAGGCGAGGTGCCCGGTGTCGAACAGCAGGCCGACGCTGTCGGGCGTGCCGGACAGCAGGCGGTCGATCTCGGCCGCCGTCTCGACCACGGTGCCCATATGGTGGTGGAACGCCATGTGCACGCCCTGGCCGGCCATCCACTCACCGAGCCGGCCTAGCCGCTCTAGGAACACCGGCCATTCGGCGTCCCGCATCACCGGACGGTCGGCGACCGGCACGTCGCGCCGTCCCTGCACCGTGTCGAACGTTTCGGCGAACACCATCACGCCGCAGCCGCAGGCATGCAGCAGGTCGAGATGCGGCCGCATCGCCGCGATCTCCGCCTCGACGTCGCGGTGCCGCAACGCCGCGCCATACCAGCCCGAAACGAGGCTCAGCCCGTGCCGCCGCAGCACGGCCTGAAGTGCTGCGGGGTCATGCGGGAACTTGTTGCCCTTCTCGATGCCGGTGAACCCGGCCTCGCGCGCCTCCGCCAAACAGGTTTCGAGCGGGGTGTCGCCGCCCAGCTCGGGGAGGTCGTCGTTGCTCCAGGCGATCGGGTTGGTGCCGATGCGGACGGTCACGCGGCGCCGTCCTGGGTCCGCCGGGCCTCGACATAGGCGGCGTGCGCGTCCTGCACCTGCGGACGCGCCGACACCTCCGGCACCGCCACGTCCCACCAGGCGCCGCCGGCCTGCGTCGTGACGGCCGGATCGGTCTCGATGACGACGACATAGGTCCGGTCGCTGGCCCGGGCGCGCTGCAGCGCCGCCTCCAGCTCCGCGAGGCTCGCCACCCGCTCCGCACGTGTGCCCAGGCTTCGGGCGTGCGCCGCGAAATCCACCCAGGCGTCGTTCGCCCGTGCATCGACGTCCGCCAGCAGGTTGTTGAACGGCGCGCCGCCGCAGGAACGCTGCAGCCGGTCGATGCAGCCATAGCCGCCGTTGTCGAGCACGGTCACGATCAGCTTGCGTCCGAGCATCACCGAGGTCTGCAGCTCGGAATTCATCATCAGGTAACCGCCGTCGCCGACCATGACGAACACCTCCTGGCCGGGATGCGCCAGCTTGACGCCCAGTCCGCCAGCGATCTCGTAACCCATGCAGGAAAAGCCGTATTCGAGATGGTAGCCGCCCGGCCCGGCGGTGCGCCAAAGCTTATGCAACTCGCCCGGCAAGCCCCCGGCGGCGCACACCACGACGTCGCCCGATTGTGCAGCCCGGTTCACCGCGCCGAGCACCTGGGCGTCGCTCGGCAGCGCCGCATTGTCCGGCGCAGTCGCGTCGCCCGGCGCCGTCGCGGCGTCCACCGCGGCGGTCCACTCCGCCGTCAGCGCCGTGGCGCGCGCCTGCCACGCCGGCGGACTCGCATGGTCGCCAAGCGCCGCCGTCAGCGCCTCGAGCGTGGTCCGGGCGTCGCCGACCAGCGGCGCGGCGCCGTGCTTGCCAGCGTCGAACGTCTGGATGTTGAGCTGGATCAGCCGCGACCCGCCCGGCAGCAGCGCGCGCGAACCCGTGGTGAAGTCCTGCAGCCGGGTACCGACCGCAAGCACCAGGTCCGCCTCGCGCGCCAGGGCGTTCGCGGCCGAGCTGCCGGTGACGCCGATCGCGCCGACTGCGCAGGGGTGATCCCAAGGCAGCGCGCCCTTGCCGGCCTGGGTCTCCGCCACCGGGATGCCGTGCCGCGCCGCGAAGTCCTGCAGCGTGCCAGCGGCCTCCGCATACAGCACGCCGCCACCCGCGACGATCAGCGGTCGTTCGGCACTACGCAGCGCATGGACGGCGTGCGCCAGCTCCTCCGCATCCGGCGCCGGACGGCGTATGCGGTGGGTGCGCGTGGCGAATAGCGCCGTGGGGAAATCGTAGGCCTCCGCCTGCACGTCCTGGCACAGGCTGAGGGTGACCGGGCCGCACTGGGCGGGGTCGGTCAGCACCGCGGCCGCGCGGGGCAGGGCGGTCAGCAGCTGTTCCGGCCGGGTGATCCGGTCCCAGTAGCGCGATACTGGCCGGAAGCAGTCATTGGCGCTAGTGGTGCCGTCCTCCCAGTCCTCGACCTGCTGCAGCACCGGGTCCGGGCGGCGGCTCGCGAACACGTCGCCGGGCAGCAGCAGCACCGGCAGCCGGTTGACATGGGCGACGCCGGCCGCGGTCAGCATGTTCATCGCACCCGGCCCGATCGAGCTGGTGCACGCCATCATCTGGCGGCGGTTGCGCGCCTTGGCGAAGGCGACGGCCGCCAGCGCCATGGCCTGCTCGTTATGCGCCCGCAGCGTCGGCAGCGCGTCGCGGGCGTGGAACAGCGCCTCGCCCATGCCGGCGACGTTGCCATGGCCGAAGATCGCCCAGCACCCGGCGAATAGCGGCGCATCCTGCCCGTCGAGCAGCGTCCGCTGTGCCACCAGGAACCGCACGATCGCCTGCGCCGCCGTCAGCCGGATCGTCGCCATGTTTTTCTCCCCTACCCGAGACGCACCACACGGCCGCTTGCCATGCTTTCCAGCGCCGCGTCGGCAAGCAGCAAGGCCTCGCGCCCCTCGGTGAAGCCGGCCAGCGGCGCAGCGCCGGTTTCCACGCATTCGACGAAATGGTCCAGCTCCGCTCGATAGGCGTCGGCGTAGCGGGCGATGAAGAAGTCCGGCACCGGGTCCATCGCGCGCGTGCGTTCGCCGTTCCAAGCCTCGACCGTCGTGAGGTGGCGGTTATGCGCCTGCAGCATCCCGGCCTGGCCGAACACCTCGATCCGCTGGTCGTAGCCATAGGCGCAGCGCCGGCTGTTGTTGATATGGACCAGCGCACCCGATGCGGCGCGCATGACCAGCATCGCCGCGTCGATGTCGCCCGCGGCTGCGATTTCGGGGTCGATCAGGTTCGCCCCCATCGCCTGAATTTCGACGATGTCGCCTGCGAGGTAGCGTGCCATGTCGAAATCATGGATCGTCATGTCGCGGAACAGCCCGCCGGACCTTGGGATATAGCTCATCGGCGGCGGCGCCGGGTCGCGGCTGGTGATGACGACCTGCTCGACGCGGCCGATCTCGCCGGCGGCCATACGGTCGCGCAACACCCGGAACGACGGATCGAACCGGCGGTTGAACCCGAGCATCACCATCGGGCGAAGCTCGGCGATAGAGCGCCAGCACGCATCGACGCGCGCGATGTCCAGGTCGATCGGCTTTTCGCAAAACACGGCCTTGCCCGCCTGCACGCTGCGGGCAATCAGCTCCACGTGGGTGTCCGTGCTAGAGGCAATGAACACCGCCCGGACGCGCGGGTCCGCCAGCGCTTCGTCAATGGAGTGCGCCTGCAAGGCGCCCAGCTCGGCCGCAACCACAGCCGCCGCAGGCCCGGCCACGTCGTAGCACGCGATCAGCTCCGCGCCAGCATGGGCGTGTATGTTGCGGGCGTGCATTTGGCCGATGCGGCCGCAGCCGAGCAGGGCGAAGCCGATCATGCTGGCTGGGCGTTCGCCGCCGCGACGGTCCCGTGCAGCCCGTAGAACGTAACGGCGTTCTGCCCGAACACCGCGTCGCGGTCCGGCTGCGGAAGCTGCGCCGTAAGGCGGTGCGACCAGTCCCACCATGTCGCATAGTCCTGCCGGGTCGTCAGCACCGGCCAGTCGCTGCCGAAAATCAGCCGCTGCGGCCCAAACAGCTCCAGCAGCGTGTCGGCGTAGGGCCGGATGGCGTCGAGCGTCGCGCCCGGCGCCGCCTCGGTCACCAATCCGGAAAACTTGCAGCGCACATGCGGGAAGGACGCCAGCGCCGCCATGCCGTCCCGCCACTCCGCGTGCCGGCCCGCGGCGATCTCGGGCTTGGCAGCATGGTCGATGACGATCGGCAGGTCCGGGTGGCGCTCGATCAGGCGCGGCAGATGCGCCAAGTGACGCACCCGCGCCAGTGCGTCGAAGGTCAGGCCGAGCTCGACCACGGCGCGGTAGGCCGCGTCCTGTTTTGGCCGCAGCAGCCACTCATCCTCGGCGATGTCCTGCCACATCGGCCGGATGCCGCGCAGCAGCGGGTTGCGTGCGAGGTCCGCCAGCCGATCCAGGGCGTCGGGCGCCATCATGTCGATCCAGCCGACCACGCCGCGCACCCGCGGATCGGCTTCGCCCAGGGACAGCATGAACCGCGTCTCCGCCTCGGTCGCGGCGGCCTGCACCAGCACGATGCCGTCGATCCCGGCCGCGTCGAACAGCGGTGCTGCGTCGGGCGGCAGGAAGTCGCGAAAAATCGGCTGGTCCGGGGTCAGCCAATCGTAGTCGCCGCGGTCCACCCGCCAGTAATGCACATGCGCGTCTATCAACGTATTAGCCCAGCCTGGATTAGCCCAGCCTGGCGCAGCTCCAGCCAGAGCGCGTCGGGGATGGGATGCGTCATGAGGCGCAGGTTTTCCTCGACCTCGGCCACGTCGCGGGCGCCGGGGATGACGGTCGTGACTACGGGATGCGACAGCGGGAACTGCAGCGCCGCCGCGCGCAGCGGCACGGCGTGACGGAGGCAGGCGCGCTCGATCGCCCGCGTGCGCTCCAGGATGGCGGGCGACGCCGGGGCGTAGTCGTAGAACGCGCCAGGGGTGGCACCCGTCGCAAGGATGCCGGAGTTGTAGGGGCCGCCCAGGATGATGCCGATGCCGCGCTGCTCGCAGAGTGGAAGAAAACTGTCCAGCGACGTCTGGTCCAGCAGCGTGTAGCGCCCCGCCAGCAGGAAGCAGTCGAAGTCCCCGGCCTCGGCGAACTCCTGGCAGGCCTCCCATTCATTCAGCCCGGCGCCGATCGCCCGCACCGCCCCCTGCTCACGCAACGAAACCAGGGCGCGGTAGGCGCCGGCCATCGCCTCGCGGAACCGTTCTGGATAGGCGTCGCCATGGTTGCGGCGGTCGCAGTCATGCAGCAGCAGAATGTCGATACGATCGGTGCCCAGGCGCTGCAGGCTGTCCTCGAAGGAGCGCATCACGCCGTCGTAGCTGTAGTCGATGCGCGGCTTGAACGGCGCCGGGTGGTCGAACAGGCCGTCGGCGGCGCTGCCGGGTCCGTCGGACGCACCGCGCGGGAACAGGCGCCAGCCTACCTTGGTCGAGAGCACGATATCCTGCGCTAGCCGTCGCCGCGCGGCGCCCATGCGGTGCTCGGCCAAGCCGAACCCATAAAGCGGCGCGGTGTCGAAGTAGCGTATCCCGGCGCGATAGGCGGCCTCGACCGTGACCATCGCGCCGTCCTCGGTCTGCGCCCGGTACATGTTGCCGAGGCCAGTGCTGCCGAAGCCCAGCGTGGTGAGCTCGATGCCGGTGCGGCCGAGCGTGCGTGCGGGGAGGGTCATGGCCTGATGACGCCCTTGCGCAGCAGGATGCAGCCATACAGCCGCGTTTCGCCGGTCGCAACGACAGCGAACGCCGCGGCGGCGCGCTGGTAGAACGCGAACCGCTCGATGTCCTCGATCGCGACCGCGTGGCCCTGGGCTGCATCCAGCGCCTGCTGGAACGCCGCGGCGATCGGCGGGCGGCCCTCCGGCGGGATCATGATCGCGGCGGGGCACGTCACGAAGTCATCCAACGGCAGCAGCGTGAGCACCGCCTGCAGCACCTGCGGCGCTTGCAGCCCGCCGGCGTGCACTAAGCGCCGGGCGTTGGTCGCGGCGGGGAAGTTCGCGTCGACGATCGCCAGCTCATCGCCATGTCCCATCTCCGCCAGTGCGGCCAGCAGCGGCGGTGAAATCAGCGGATGCAGGCCCTTCAGCATGGTCGCGCGCTCCATATGCCGTCATGGCGCCACTGTCGATCATCCAATCGATCTGCGCACTGCGCAAGCCGAGTCATAGGTGGATTTAGCAATGGGAGGCGACGGCGATCGAGGTTGCCTCAGGCGCCAGCAGCAGGAAGGCAAAAAAGGAATGGCGTGCGTGATCCCTGTTGTATGATCGCTGCAGCAGTCCGTTTGCGTGAAACCCTATATCGGTCTATCAGCTTATATTGAACAGCTAAGTCACGTTATTAGGATTAATTTCCAGGTCGCCAGGATGATATTAACGAAGTTGAGAACATGGCCTGGCAATATTCCATAGGCTGTGAGCAGATCAGGGCTGTTTTTACGTGTCGGACAATTAGTATCGGCATCTATCGTGACGTTCATCCTTTGCCAAATGCGGCGACGTATGCTGTGTCGTGACCGTCTATGACCCTCGCAATTCACCCTTCGACCGCGCTGCAGGGAGCCACGGAACGGCTCGTCTCAACCGTGGACGTCATCATTCCGGTCTATAATTGTGCTGATACGGTCGCGGGCGCGGTCGCCAGCATCCAGGCACAAACAGTGCGTGATATTCGGATCATCGTGATCAACGACGGCTCGTCCGATGCGACGAGGCAGATCGTGGAGCGTTTGGCAGCGGCGGACGACCGGCTGGTGCTGATCAACCAGGAGAATAGCGGCATCGTCGATGCGCTGAATGCCGGCCTCGCAGCCTGCACGGCCGACATCGTCGCCCGGCATGATGGCGATGACCTGGCCCTCCCGGACCGGTTCGAACGACAGCTCGCCTACCTGCGTGACAATCCCGACTGCGTTGCCGTTGCCGGTGCGATACAGCAGATCGACGGCGCCGGACGCACGATCGGCCCAGTCTTGACATTCCCGTCGCCCGATCTCGCGGACCCAGGCTCCTATCCGCAGCGCGAACCCTATTTAATGCATCCATTCCTGATGGTGCGTCGTGCAAGCGTCGAGGAGGTGGGCGGCTATCGCCACGTTTTCCACGCCGAAGATACGGATCTCTACTGGCGGTTGCAGGAAACGGGCAAGCTGAGCAACATGCCAGACCTGCTCGGCAGCTATCGCGTGCATGCACAAGGCATAACCAGCAGTTCGCTCGTGAACGGCCGTATCGCCGCGCTCAACTCACAGCTTGCCGGCATCTCGGCGATGCGCCGACGTTCCGGACGGCCCGACATTGCATTCCCGAAATCCGCCTTTGCCGAATATCAGAAGGCCCGCTCGCTCGAAGCCATCATCCGCTTAGGCGGCCGCGAGCTAGACTCCGAGGAGGTTGAGCGGCTTACCATTGCCGTATGCGCGAAGCTGCTCCAAACCGCGAGTTATCGCGCCTATGAGATCGACGGCGAGGATTGCACGTTCATCAATGCGACCCTTTCAAAAGAGCTCTCGAAGATGGCGCCCCTTAGCCGCGATGATTGCATTCGGATGCTGTCAGGAACGGCGGCGAGGCTCGTCTCCACTGGAAAACTCTCAGTCGCTAGGCGACTCGTCCCCTTGCGGCTCTACCCGCTTGTCGCGGCGCGGCTCGCCTTGCGCACCGTCTTTCCGCCCATGTTCCGCCGCCTGATCCGCCAGGCAGCCGGGCGTTCTGGGTATGTGAAGTGATCGGCGGCCCGCCATGCTGGCTTTGCGGACCCGGACCCCCGCCGCTGCGGCTTTTCGCTACAACTCCATAGGGCTGGGGAAGCCGATGGTCGAGTGACGCCGTTGCGGGTTGGAGATCCGGACGATGCTGTTGAACACGCTGGGGTGCCTACGCCCGGCGCTCAGCGGGGAGAAGCTCCCCATCGCCCAAGGCTGCCTGACGCTCTCGCGCCCCTGTTTTGAAGCGGTGCCGGAATGGTCTATTCTTCGCCGATGCCCGATCATCCCATTCAGAAGCTCTGATGCCGCTCCATCCTGCCAAAACGGTGGTCGTCGGCACGAACAGCACCGCATTCCTCGATCTGCTTCGAGCGCTGGCGGCAAATTTCGTCCTGTTCGGTCATGCGGCGGACGTGTTCGGGTTCGAGAACCAGTTCCCGGCAGGGCTGATCGGCGTGAGCGTCTTCTTCATCCTGTCGGGATTCCTGATCATGGTGTCCAGCTTGGCCCGCCTCCAGCGACCCGGACCCTACTTCGTGCCCTATATGGTCGACCGGTTCGCTCGCATCTTCACCGCCTATGTACCCGTGCTGGTCTTGGTCGCCGTGGCAAACTCGGTGGCCGACCTCGGCCGCTGGGGGCAGGACGGAATTTCGAGCGGGCCTGTTGCGTTCATCGGCAACCTGCTGCTGCTGCAAGACTATCCAATATTCCAAACCGTCCGCGACCTGATGGGCGATGCGCCTCATATCCGGCCCTACAACACGGCCGAGCCGTTCTGGACCATACCGATCGAGTTCTGGATCTACGTCGTCTTCGGCCTCGGCTTCTTCGGCCTCGTGATGCGGGAACGGATCGGGGCTTTGCTCGCCGGCGTCCTTGGAGCCGTGGCGCTGCCCGTGGTGATTTGGAACGCCGCAGCGGGGGGCGGCAACGGCCTTTCCCTCGTGTGGCTGATCGGTGCCATGGCGGCATATGTCTGGGTCGGCGCTTGGCATCGCAGTTCGCATAAGCTGCAGGTCGGCGCGATCGTGTTCCTAGCGGCGTGCGTCTGCTTGCTGGGCCGCGGCCTGAAGATCGGGTGGAACTTCCAGGACCTGGGGATCACGCTGTGCGAGGCCCTCATGTTCCTAGCTGGCCTGTCGGTGATGGATGGGCTGCATACGCTGCCGCGGGCCGTGCGCGGAGCCTGCACGTTCGTCGCGTCGTATAGCTATAGCCTTTATCTCGTGCACAACACCGTGCTGGTCATCGTGCGGCAGTGTTGGGCGGATGCGCTCGGCGGGGCGGCGGTGCCGACCGCACTGGTCGCGGCGCACGTGGTCGCTTTTGTGCTCTATGTCCTGTTCGAGCAGCGTTATCGCCAGCTTGGCGCGTGGCTGAAGCGTGAGCTGCGTCCGGTTACCTGACGGACGGGATCAATGAGGCGGAGGCGCCGCTACTTTACGCCGTTCTCTTGTGAGGCACGATAGCGGTCGGGATCGGCGATGTTGCCATACCAGCCCGAAATCTCCTGCACCACGATCGTCCAGCCGTCCGGGATGCCGTCGTTGTCCTTTGTATGCGCCGCCCCACGGGAGAAGCCCGGGATCGCCTGATTGCCGATCAGCAGATGCATGGCGACCGTCTTTTGCTGCCCATCGACGGGGTCCAAATAGGTTTCCTGCGGGTATTCCATATATACGGTGGCGACGAGCTTGCCGTCCACGATCAGGTCGATCAGGTTGCTGCCGTCCCCACGCCAGTTGCCGACTAGATCGTGGAACCCGGCGGACCAATCGAACGGCGTCCGTTCAAACTCGGGCCCATAGGACTGGTCATAGTAGCGCCATCCGTTGCCGTTCGCCCAATAAACCCCGTGCGGCTTCGTCTTCCACTTCGTCCCATAGATATCAGGCGTCCCGAAGTCGATCTGCTGGCCGGTTGGAACGCCTGCGCTGAAACGGGAGAAGTTGTCGTTCCAGTCGATCTCGAAGCTCGTTCCGCTGGCGCGGTATAGCGCGGCCGGTCCGCCAAAACCCTTATAGGGATCGCCGCCCGGACCAGGCGAGGCCTGCTGGCCCGAGAACATCCAGATCGGCGCCCAAGAATGGTCGCCCTTCGGACTCCGATAGCGAACTTTCAGGGTCATGCCGGGACGCCACTCGAACGGCAGCCGCACCATCGCGCCCCAGACGTGGCCGGGACTGCAATCCGTGCGCTGCCGCGAGCAGATCGCGCGCAGGTGCATTCCGTCCGGCGCCATGATATGCAGGTCGTTCGGATCGCCGACCCGGTAGTGCCGTGCGACGGCTGCAAAGGTGTTGTTGTTGGCCTGGCCGGTGTCCATTGGGCTGCCAAGCGCCTCACCAAGGTTGCCGGTCATGTAGTTGAGGAAAAAACGGCTGCGTATGGACTGCGACGTCGTCATGTTCGCGCCGTTCTGCGCGCTGCCCATCACGAGCGAGAACGCATTGCGCGAGCCCGGCGTCATCTTCAGCCCACTGCCAGGGGTAGCGTCGGCGATCACCGGCAGTGGCCCAGGCAGCGGATTATTGGGCTTGGTGAGATGATTCAGGCTGTCGTCGTGCACAAAAGGCGCTGCGTTGGTCGCAATCAGGTCGCCCTCCGTCACCGGCCTTTGCGGCACGATGCTGGGAAAGGCCGCGCGCAGCCGGGCCGTTTCCATGTTGAGCTGGTCGATGGACGGCGCCTGCGCGGCGATGGCGAGCCATGCGACGTCCATCGCGCAGCCGTTCAGCAACTCCAGCACCTGCGCGCCGTTCTGGCCAAATCCTCCGCCCGCATAGTCCGGCGTCGCTGCGGTCCGCACGCCGTCGCGCAACAACCAGGCATTCCGACCGTTATAAACATAATAAAGGATGTTCCATTGATCCAGCGGCCCCGCGGCACTCTCTGTCGCGACGCCGGGGCCGTCATTCTGCCCGATCAGGATCGCGCCATTTGCAGTGGCGGACAGGTGCATATGGGTGCCGTTATTCCCATAAAGCTTCATGATATCGCAGGAGGTGATTGCCCGGCGGCGCGCCACCAACGCTACGGTGAACGGCTGTCCCCTATGCGCTGCGATCGGATCCGCTGCGGCCGGGTCGAGCACCAGGCTGTCCCATCCGCCGGGCGAGCCGCCGGCTGGGTTGGCGATGATAGGCTTGCCGTCCAAGCCGTTCGGCACCAGCCTGGACTGGCCGTAGCCGCGGCGCAGCACCTCGCCGGAACCGGCAAGCCGCATCGCGACAATCCCGCCATCCGCGTCAAGCTGGATGCCAGGCGCCGAGCCGAGCGGCTGGGCAGCGGCCGGCAGCGCCGGGTCGATCTCATAAAGGATGCCGGGCAGCATGGACTTGGTGCTGGCCGGATATGGGGCAGCGAGGACCACGAGCGCAGCCGCGAGCAGGGCAACGCTAGACCGCCTCATTGCGGTTCTCCGTCGGGCTTTGTAACACAAATGTGCAGCTTCGCCATGCGGGCGCTCGCGAGTGAATACGCATAACAAGAGCGCCTAGCACAGGGTGCGCGCCGCACCAAAATAAGGCCTGCGCAGATATGCCAGCGTAGATATGCCAGCGTAGATATGAAGGTCACGTCCATGACGGCTCACTGCTATTTCGGCTGCGGCTCCTCCACTGGATCGCCTGCGCGCATCGAGAGCTGCCCACCTTGATCACCCGAGCCGCCATCTCGGCCCCGACTTTCCATGGCCTGACTACGCGTCGCTTTCTCGTGTGCCTTTTGGTGGCATGCCTGTTCTTTCAGCGCTTCGGTATCGCCATCGGCAGACAAGCGGCCAACAGCGCGGGACCGGTCGGCCTTTTGCTCGGCATGTTCGGCCTGCTGCAGGGAACCATCGGCTTCGACCGGCGGCGTTTGTTCATATACCTATTTCTGGTGTTTTGGGTTCTGCTTGGCATGGCCCACCACGCTGCCTGGCCGGACGCCTATGGCGTCTCGCCAAGCAGCAACTCGGTCATCCAATTCTTGGTGCTGACAAGCTTCTTCACCCTGTCATTTACCGAACCGATGGACGAAACGGAGTTTTTCCATCTGGTGAATTCCTATTTTGGCATCATTGCGATCGCTGGCATTATCCAGTTCTTTGCTCAATACCTCGGCGTCAGCATCTTCTCATTCGACGGCATCGTTCCGAATTTCCTGCTGGTCGAGTTCGGCTGGAACCTTCAAATTGGGTCAGGGTTTGGCGACACGCTCAAGTCCAACGGTTTTTTCCTGCTTGAGCCGTCGATCTTCTCGCAGTTCATGGCGATCGCGCTGATCATCGAGGCGTTGGCATTCAAGCGGATGCGCTATCTCTGCCTGTTCATCGCTGCATTGTTCCTGTCGTTCTCCGGCACTGGCTGGATTATCCTGGCAACCTTCGTCGTAGGGGTCGGCGCCAGCCTGGGGGTGCGCGGACTGATGTTGGCGGTCGCGACGTCGGTCATACTCGGCCTGGCGCTGACAGCCATGCTGACCTTCTCGCCCGAGGCCGCGGCGGTGCTGACCTCGCGCACGGACGAGATCTTTATACCGCTGACCAGCGGTCATCTGCGCTTCGTCACGCCGTTCTGGCTGCTGTCGGACGTGCTTGAGTGGGTTCCCTCGGCAATCGTCGTGGGCCTCGGCCCCGGCGTCAGTGAACATTTGCCGATAAACTACCTTTACAACGTCAATACTCCGATCAAAATCACGCTCGAGTTTGGGCTTCCCGCCTTCATCGCCTATTTGATGCTGTTCGTGGTGGGTCGTCGTACGCCGCTTCAGCGGGCTATTGTACTGCCGGCTATTGTGATGGTGCTCATTACAGGCAGCTACGCCCAATTTCCGCCTGTGCTGTTTTTGGCAGCACTGATCATCAGCGTAGCACGGCTACGGCCCTCGCTGGGCGCCGGTATCCAAATGAGGGGAAAGCCGGCCAGGGCGGAGCGGCCGAACCGCAGCTTACCGCCCGCTGCTCCTAAGGCAGCGAGGTGGATACCTAACGAGTCCTGACATCCTCTTATCTGGACGGGCGGGACCCGCGGGCGGCGAGCCAGGCGGTGATGCGGGGGCGGAGGGCGAGAGCAAGTACGGCGACGCCAATCGCGGCCAGCCAAGCTGCCTCCAAGGTGCCGTCCCCGCCATCCGGGGCCGCGCCAAAAAGCGTCTCGATGAAATCCATAGGTATCTCCGCCGGGTCAGCACCGTTGCCGCAAGCTTGCTCGGTCGCGTCATGCCTGTCCAGCATGTGAATAGCGCATACGAGCATTGACGCAGAAGCGTTAACCTGATCCTTTCATCGCTCGACTTCGCACCACCTAGGAGGGCGTGCCCATGGACACACGCTACCTTCAAGCAATCATCAATCGCGTGAAGCAGGGCCGCCTGTCGCGGCGCGGCTTTATTCAGCGGATGATCGCGGTGGGGCTGACGGCGCCGATGGCGACCCAGCTGCTGGCAATCGGCGGAGTGGCGATGGCGCAGCCGGAGGCGACCTACAAGCCGACCAAGGCCGGCGGCGGCGGGCTGCTGAAGGTGCTGTGGTGGCAAGGGCCGACGCTGCTGAACCCGCATTTCGCGGTGGGGACGAAGGACCAGGACGGGTCGCGGGTGTTCTACGAACCGCTGGCGAGCTGGGACGAGGAGGGCAACCTGCGCGCGACCTTGGCGGCGGAGCTGCCGAGCCGTGAAAATGGCGGGCTGGCGGCCGACGGCAAATCGGTCATTTGGAAGCTGAAGCAGGGCGTCAGGTGGCACGATGGCAAGCCGTTCACCGCCGACGATGTAGTGTTCAATTGGGAATACGCGAGGAACCCGGCGACGTCCGCGACGACGATCGGCAGCTACAACAAGATCACGGTCGAAAAGGTCGACGACCATACCGTGCGCATTCTATTTCCCGGGCCGACGCCGTTCTGGGCCGACCCTTTCGTAGGCGCGCCTGGGATGATCATTCCGAAGCACCTGTTCGAGGCCTATGCCGGCGACAAGTCGCGCGACGCGCCGGCCAACTTGGCGCCGGTCGGCACCGGGCCGTATAAGTTCAAGAGCTTCCGTCCCGGCGACCAGGTTTCCGGCGTCATCAACACGGACTACCATAAGCCGAACCGGCCGTATTTCGACGCCTTCGAGATGAAGGGCGGCGGAGACGCGGTGTCGGCCGCGCGCGCCGTGCTGCAGACTGGCGAATATGACTACGCCTGGAACATGCAGGTCGAGGACGAGGTGCTCGGACGGCTCGAGCGCGGCGGCAAGGGGCGCGTGCGGGTTACCGAGAGCGCCGGGATTGAGCATATCCAATGCAACTTCACCGACCCTTGGACGGAGGTGGACGGGGAGCGCTCTAGCCTGAAGACGAAGCACCCGACCCTGACCGACCCGGCAGTGCGCCAGGCGCTCAGCCTGCTGCTGGACCAGGACTCGATCCAGAAGTACATCTTTGGCCGGACCGGCATCGGGACATCGAACTTCGTCACCAACCCGAAGCAGTATCGCTCGAAGAACACCACCAAGGAGTTCAGCATCGAGAAGGCGATCGGTGTGCTGGAGCAAGCCGATTGGAAGCCAGGGCCCGACGGTATCCGGGTGAAAGACGGCAAGGCGCTGAAATACATCTTCCAAACGTCGATCAACCAGCCGCGGCAGAAGACGCAGCAGGTGTTCAAGCAGGCCTGCCAGAAAGCCGGGATCGATCTCGAGCTGAAGTCGGTCGTAGCGTCGGTGTTCTTCTCGTCCGATATGTCCAATCCGGACACCTACACGAAGTTCTATGCCGATCTGCAGATGTATAATACGACGCCGGACCGGCCCGATCCCGGCGTGTTCCTGGACATCTTCGTTTCCACCGAGGCCGCGCAGAAGGCCAATAAGTGGCAGGGCAAGAATATTCCGCGGTGGCAGAACGAGGAGCTCGACCGTATCCATGCGCAAACCAACGGCGAGCTCGATCCAGTCAAACGCGCGGAGCTGCTGATTGCGTGCAACGACTTGGCGGTCAAGAACTATGTGGTCATACCGGTCGTGTATCGCCCAAAGGTGCAGGCGGTCAGCACCAAGCTCCAGGCCGCGCCGAGCGGCTTCGACAGCGACCTGTGGGACCTCTCCGACTGGTATCGCGAAACCTAGGCGCTCCCCGGCCGATGGAGGCTTAAGTGTCCGGCGCCTACCTGCTGCGCCGCGTCCTGCTGGCGATACCCGCCCTGCTTGGCATCAGCGTCATCCTTTACACCGTGCTGGCGCTGGCGCCTGGGGACCCGTTCGGCGAACTGGCGACCAACCCGAACGTGCCGCCGGAGGTGCAGGCGGCGCTGCGGGCCAAGTTCGGCCTCGATGACCCGGTTTGGTCGCGCTACCTGCATTGGCTGGCGGCGATGCTGCAGGGCAATTGGGGATTCTCGTTCGTCAGCCGGATGGACGTCGACACGCTGATCCTGCAGCGGCTGCCGGTGACGATCGCGGTGATCGGGGCTTCGCAACTGCTAGCGATACTCGTCGCCGTGCCGGTCGGCGTGCTGGCGGCGACCCGGCCGTATTCGCTGTTCGACCAGGTGGCCAACACGCTGGCGTTCATCGGCTTCTCACTGCCGACGTTTTTCACCGGGCTGCTGTTGATCCTGCTGTTCAGCATCAAGCTCGATTGGCTGCCGTTCGTATTCCGCACCGACATCGGGGCGACCGGATGGGCCTGGTGGTGGGAGAACATCAAGCAGTCGATCATGCCGGTGACGGTGCTGGGGCTGTTCCAGGGCGCTTCGCTGGTGCGCTACGTGCGCTCATCGGTGCTGGATGTGGTCAAGCTCGACTACGTGACCACGGCGCGGTCGAAGGGGATCGGCGCCCGCCGGGTCGTGACGCGGCACGTGGTGCGCAATGCGATGATCCCCGTGGTGACGCTCGTGGCGCTGCAGATGCCGGTGGTGTTCGGCGGCGCGATCATCACCGAGCAGATCTTCCGCATCCCCGGCATTGGTTCCCTGCTGATCAACTCGATCCTGGCCAACGACACTCCGGTGGTGATGGGCGTCACCTTCGTATTCGCAGCGCTGGTAGTGCTGTTCAACCTGATCGCGGACCTTCTGTATGGCTGGCTCGACCCCCGCATTGCTTACCGCTGAGGCGGCCGCGCCCGGCGCCGTCGCGGTCACGCGGCCAAAGCCGCGCGTATTGCCGGCGCATGAGGCGTGGCGGCGGTTCCGCAAGCACCGGCTGGCAGTGGCGGGCATCGTGGTCCTGCTGCTGATGGTGCTGGCGGTCGGCGCCGGGCCGTGGCTGTGGCCGGTGCCGATCAACGCGATCGACTTCACGGCGCAGCTGCAGCCGCCGACCTGGGCGCATCCGTTCGGCACCGACGACCTCGGCCAGGACCTCTTGGCGCGGCTGATCTATGGCGGCCGGATCTCGCTGGCAGTCGGGCTCGCGGCGATGCTGATGGCGGTGTTCGTGGGCGTGTTCGTCGGCGCACTGGCGGGGATGGCGAGCGGCAAGCTGGACACGGCGCTGATGTGGGTCACCGACCTGTTCCTGTCGTTGCCGCAGCTGCCGCTGCTGCTGCTGGTGATCTACCTGTTCCGGGATGGGCTGAAGACGCTGCTTGGGGCGGAGGGCGGCGTGTTCGTGCTGATCGTGGTCGTGATCGGCGGGCTGCGCTGGATGCCAGTGGCGCGGTTGGTGCGCGCGCAATTCCTGTCATTGCGAGAAAAGGAATTCGTGGAGGCGGCCCGCGCGCTGGGCGCCTCGCGGCTGCGGCTGGTGGCGTGGCACATCCTGCCGAATGCGATGGGACCGGTGATCGTGGCGGGGACGATCGACGTGGCGGCGGCCATCATCGCGGAGTCGACGCTGTCGTTCCTGGGGCTCGGGTTCCCGCCGGATATCCCCACCTGGGGGCGGGTCCTGTTCGACGCCAAGGACTATCTGGATATCGCGCCGCATTGGGCCTTGTTCCCGGGGGCGGCGATCTTCCTGGCGGTGCTTTCCATCAACTTCATCGGCGACGGTTTGCGCGACGTGCTAGATCCTCGGCGGGTGCTTTGATGTTGCTCGAAGGCGAGGGCGCTGCCCTCGACCCGCTGGGGCCGCGGGCCCCAGGCCCCGACGCGTTGCTCGAGATACGCGGACTTAAGACTTGGTTTCGCACGGATGACGGGATGGTGCGGGCCGTGGATGGGGTCAGCCTTTCCATCGCCCGGGGCGAGACTTTGGCTGTCGTTGGGGAGTCGGGTTGCGGCAAGACGGTGACGGCGCGGAGCGTGCTGAAGCTGATCGACACACCGCCGGGCCGGTTCGAGGCCGGGCAGGTGATCTGGCGAGGGCGGGACCTGATCCCGCTGCCCGCGGCGGAGATGGACAAGATCCGCGCGCGTGAGATCGCGATGGTGTTCCAGGAGCCGATGACCTCGCTCAACCCGATCTACACGGTGGGCGACCAGATCGCAGAGTCGGTACTGGCGCACGGCCGGGTGTCGCGCCGGGCAGCGCTGGCGAAGGCAATTGAGATGCTGGAGCTGGTGCAGATCCCCGACGCCGCCCGGCGGGTGCGCGACTATCCGCACCAGTTCTCCGGCGGCATGCGGCAGCGGGTGATGATCGCGATGGCGCTGGCGTGCGAGCCGCAGCTGCTGATCGCCGACGAGCCGACGACGGCGCTCGACGTGACGATCCAGGCGCAAATCCTGGAGCTGATGGCCGAGATGAAGGTGCGGTTCGGCATGGCGATCATGCTGATCACCCACGACATGGGCGTGGTGGCGGAGAACGCGCAGCGGGTTGCGGTGATGTATGCGGGCAAGGTGATCGAGGAAGCGCCGGTCGAGGCGCTGTTCGCGAACCCGCGGCATCCCTACACGCAAGGGCTGATCCGCTCCATCCCGCGCGTCGATGCTCGGGCGCAAGGCCAGGCGCATCGGCGGGCGCGGCTGGAGCAGATACCGGGGACGGTGCCCAGCTTGCTGCATCCGCCAACTGGCTGCCGGTTCGCGGCGCGGTGCCGGTTCGTGATGGACGCGTGCCGTACAGCCGAGCCGCCGTTGCGGCAGGTGGCGCCGGGCCATACGATGGCGTGCATCCTATGAGCGGCGCCGGACCGCTGCTGTCCGTACGCAACGTCACCAAGAGCTTCCCGATCAAGGGTGGGCTGTTCGGGCGCGAAATGGAGCGCCTGCATGCGGTCGACGGCGTGAGCTTCGACATTGCTGCCGGTGAGACGCTGGGGCTGGTCGGCGAGAGCGGCTGCGGCAAGTCGACCACCGGGCGCTGCATCATGCGGCTGATCGAGCCGAGCTCGGGGGAGGTCTGGTTCCAGGGCCGTGACGTGACCCGGCTGCAGGGCGAGCCGCTGCGCGCCATGCGGCGTGACATCCAGATCATCTTCCAGGACCCGTTCGCCTCGCTCAACCCGCGGCACACGGTGGGGCAGATCGTGGGCGAGGCGATGGTGATCCACAAGCTCGCGAGGAACCGTGGGGACCTAGAGGACCGGGTTGCGCATCTGCTGGAGACGGTCGGGCTGCAGGCCGATCACATGCAGCGGTTCCCGCACGAGTTCTCCGGCGGGCAGCGGCAGCGGATTGGTATCGCCCGGGCGCTGGCGGTGGAGCCGAAGCTGATCGTGTGCGACGAGCCGGTTTCGGCGCTGGACGTGTCGATCCAGGCGCAGGTGATCAACCTGCTCGAAGACCTGCTGGAGAAGTTCGGCCTGACCTATTTGTTCATCGCGCACGACCTGTCGGTGGTGGAGCATATCAGCGACCGGGTCGCGGTGATGTATCTGGGCCGGGTGGTGGAGGTCGCGCCGGCGCGGGCGCTATATGACAATCCGCGGCACCCCTACACCGAGGCGCTGCTGTCGGCGGTGCCGATCCCGGACCCGGCGGTGAAGCGGAAGCGCATCGTGCTGCAGGGCGACGTGCCCAACCCGATCCGCCGGCCGTCGGGGTGCCATTTCCACACGCGCTGCCCGATCGCGCAGGCGCGGTGCTCCGTGGCCTCGCCGGCGCTCGAGCAGGGCGACGACGGGCACTGGGTGGCCTGCCACTTTCGTCGGTAGCGTCAGCCCGTGACTGGGTTGGGGACGCTTTTGGCCGAAAGGCGATTGATCTCGGTAAGGTCGCCGGCGGCTAGGGCATCGATCTCAGCGATCTCGGCGTCGACCTGGGCGATGATGTCGTGCGAAACGGCGGCGGCCGAGGCGGTGGGCGCCGTGTCGGAAATCGAAACGGCGCCGATGCAGTCGGCGAGCGTGTCGTTGAGGCCGGCGGGGTGGCGCAGGACGTCGCGGGGGGATGCGCGGTTGATGTCCACCAGGACGGCCTCGATCGCAACCAGGCGTTCCATGGCGCCGGTCGCCTTGCCGGCGAGCTCCGGCTGGCTGCCGTCCAGGCGGTCGGTCAGCGCGTCGAGCTGGCGCTTAAGCCGGCGGATGCGGTTGACGGCGCGGTTGAGCTTCGAGAGTGAGGTATTGAGCTCGTCCAGCAGGGCGAACTGCTCGGCGTAGGCGTCTGCGGTGGTATCGAGGCGAGGGTCCTTGATGATTGCGAAGCTGGCCGTCTGCGTCTCGGAGCCAGTGACGAGTTCGACCTGATAGTCGCCCGGCGTCGCCGTCGGGCCGGATGCGTCGTCGGGCTCGCTGGCGAGCGGCGTCGCCTTGCCGGGCACTGGGATCGGGTCGATTTTGGCAGGGCCGGGGTGCCTGAGGTCCCAGACGAAACGGTTGAGGCCGGTTTTCGCCGCGGGGCGACGGGACGGCGACAGGGTTTCGTCATCGCTGCGGAACGCGATAATGTCGGCGCTGTCCTTGTTGCGGATGGTGATGGTGACCGGGGCAGGCTCGCTGAGCCAATAGTAGATGATGGCGCCGTTGGGCGGGTTCTCGCCAACGTCGAGGTATTCGCGACGCTTGCCACCGCCGGGCTGCTCGGTCGTCAGGATGCCGCCGCCGATGCCGAAGCAGACCGTGGTGGCGGTGCCGGGGCGAAGGCCGCGAAGGGCGCCGAAATGCAGCTTGGTGCGTATCGTTGGACGTGGGGCGAACAGGTGGATGCCGCGAACGCCGGCGGCCAGGGCGCGGAGCGGGGTGATGTCGTCGAGAATCCAGAACGAGCGGCCGTGGGTGCCGGCGATTAGGTCGGCGCCCTTGATCTTCAGATCATAGATCGGGGTGACCGGCAGGCCGCCGGCCATGCGGGACCAGGCCCGGCCGTCGTCGAGGCTGAAGAAGATGCCGGTCTCGCTGCCGGCAAAGAGCAGGCCCGGCTGCTGCGGATCGGCCCGGATGACGCGGGTGATCTCGGAGTGCGGCAGGTCGCCGGCGATCAGGTCCCAGGATCGGCCGCTATCGGTGCTGCGGAACAGGTAGGGGCGGTAGTCGGCGAGCTTGTAGCAGGTGGCGGCGAGATAGACGGTGTCGGGGTCATGGGCGGACAGCTCGACGCAGCCGACATAGGCGAGGTGCGGCATGTCGGGGGGCGTCACGTCCTGCCACGAGCCGCCGGCGTCGCGGGTGACGTGGACGAGGCCGTCGTCGGTGGTGGCCCAAATCTCGCCGGGGCGATGGGGTGACTCGGCGAGGCAGGCGCAGGTGGCGTGGACCTCGGCGCCGGCGCTTTCGCGGGTGATCTCGCCGCCGGAGTGGCCTTGGCGCGTGGGGTCGTTGAGGCTGAGGTCGGGGGAGATCGGTTCCCAGGTCATGCCCTGGTCGCGGGTGCGGAACACGCGGTTGCCGGCGGCATAAAGGACGCCGCTGTCATGCGGGGAGAACACGATCGGGAAGGTCCAGGCAAAGCGGTATTTCAGATCCTTGGGGGCGACGCCGGTCGACTCCTCCGGCCAGACGTTGACGAGCTGGATCTGGCCGGTGCGGTGGTCGTAGCGCTGCAGCGCGCCGGCGCCGCCGGGGCTGGAGCCGATAGCACCGCAGAAGACGATGTTGGGATCATCGGGGTGGGGGGCGATGAAACCGCTCTCGCCGGAGCCTGGATAGGTGCAGTCGCCCAGCGTGATGGCGCCCCATACGGCGGCGCTGGGCACCGAGATGGCGGTGTTGTCCTGCTGGGTGCCGTAAACGCGATAGGGATACTGGTCGTCGGTGGCGATGCGATAGAACTGGGCGGTGAGCTGGTTGTAGATCGATGACCAGGTGCCGCCGCCGTTGAAGGAAACGCAGGCGCCGCCGTCGTTGCCCTGGACCATGCGCCGCCGGTTGGCCGGGTCGATCCAGAGGTCGTGGTTGTCGCCGTGCGGGGTGAGGATTTCGCTGAAGCTCGTGCCGCCGTCGGTCGATTTCCACATCTGCAGGTTGGTGACATAGACTGTGTCGGCGTGGCATGGATCGGCGAAGACGTGGGTGTAGTACCAAGGGCGGTGCATCAGGTCGCGGCTGCCGGAGACGAGGCGCCAGGTGGCGCCGGTGTCATCGGAGCGGTAAAGCCCGGTTTGGTCGTTCATCGCCTCGATCAGGGCCCAGACCCGGCCGGGCTGGGCCGGGGAGACGGTCACGCCGAGCTTGCCGAGCATGCCCTCGGGCAGGCCGGGGTTGCGGGAGATTTCTTCCCAGGTGTCGCCAGCGTCGGTGGAGCGGAACAGGCCGCTGCCGGGGCCGCCGCTGGACAGGTTCCAGAAGTTGCGCCGGGTTTGCCAAAACGCGGCGAACACGATGCGGGGGTTGTTCGGGTCGAGCGAGATATCGACGCATCCGGCGTCGGGACCGCGATAGAGCACGTTCTCCCAAGTCTGGCCGCCGTCGCGGGTGCGGAACACGCCGCGCTGTTCGTTGGGGCCGAAGATCTCGCCGAGCGCGGCGACATAGGCGATGTCGGGGTCGTGCGGATGGACGCAGATGCGGCCGATATGCTTGGTTTCGCGCAGGCCGGCGTGGCTCCAGGTGCGGCCGGCGTCGCTCGATTTATAAAGGCCGTCGCCATAGGATACGTCGAGGCGGATCGTGGTCTCGCCGGTGCCGGCGTAGATGACGTTGGGATCGGAGCGGGAAACGGCGATAGCGCCGATGGCGGCGGTGCCGAGAAAACCGTCGGTGACGCAGCGCCAGTAGGTGCCGCCGTCGGTGGTCTTCCAGACCCCACCGGCGCAGGCGCCGAAATAGGCGACCATCGGATCGGTCGCGTCGCCGGCGACGGCGACCACGCGCCCGCCGCGGGAGGGGCCGATGCAGCGCCAAGTGAGCGCGTCGAGCTGAGCGGGGGTGATTTGCGGCAAGTTCGGCATTGTTGGGCTTGGACCCCCGTTGGACTGCGTCGGAATGGGGAGGGTAGAGGCGTATGGGCGCAGGTTGGTAGAGGGAAATCCCGTTTCTACGTGGTTTTCACGGAAAAGACGCCCGATTGCACGGGTATGGGCGGTTGAGGCGTGGCGTCCATCGGTGAGGCCTACATAACAAAACCTGACTCTGTATGATCCTATAAGTTGAATGTCTTCTCTTGAATTGGTATTATGATTGTGGTCGTTGGTCGTCTTTTTGGAAGCTCACCTCAATGCGTTTTAAGGAACTTCTTCGGGCGTCTGAGCAAGTCCCCACGGCCGTCGAGGTCAAAAGCCGCCGTCGCCCGGGACGCGATAACCAAGTAAGCCCGCACTTGATCCCGCTGCTGCGCAATGCGGCAACGATGGACATTCCTGCGCCGTCGCCTGGCGTAGCGGACCCGTCATCTCCCGAGGATGACTTCGCGTTCGCGAAAGGCATCAGCTTTGGATTGGTGCTGAGCGCACCGTTATGGGCCATCATCGGCGCCGTGGCGTGGATGGTTCTACGCTGAACCAAGGCGACGAGGGTGCCGCCGTCATATCGATATGCTCATCCTGCAAACCGGATTGAGCCCGGTCAGACCGACAAACCAGGCGAGTGCGATTTACCGGGTTTGCTTCAACCAAACGCATAAGCGGCCTTGCACACGATCTTGTGATGTGTTCTAATTCACAAAATCGTGAGTTAGGATGCGTGTCATGCAGTCGGCTCTGAACAGCTCCGTTTTCGATAAGGTGGTCCTCGCGGTCGCGCAGGCGGTTTATATCGCCGCTCCTGGGCTTTCCCATTCAACTCGGTTGGTCGACGATTTAGCATTAAGCAGGTTTGGCCGCCTAAAACTCGCCCTCTGCCTCGAGGAGCTGTTCGACGTCGAACTGCAGGACGATGCGATCAATCGGTTCAGCACCCTCGGCGACATCGTCAGTTACCTGAGCTGCCGTTACTTCAGGGATATCGAGCCTTCCGCATCGATATTAGCAGTTTAAAGTAACGCGCATCGCGGCACCCGGGCCGTCCGCAGCACGCGCTGCTGGCGGTAGGCTTCAAACGCCGCCTCCGGCTTGCCGGGATGCGCCGCCTATCTCGTGCGACAGGCACACCGCATCCTCCATCGCCATGCACGCGCCCTGGGCCATATACCGCAGCGTCGGATGCGCGGCGTCGCCCAGCACGGCTGCGCGGCCGTCCACCCAACGCTCCACCGGGTCGCGGTCGCACAGCACCCACATCCTCCAATCGCGCCCATGGCGGATAATGTCGCGCGCGCGGGGATGGATGTGCTCGAACCCGGCCATCACTTCCGCCTTCGGCACCGGCTTGCCGGCCACCGGCTCCGGCGCGTCGGTGTGGTAGATCACAGCCAGGTTGAACACCTTCCAGCCCGACAGCAGATAATGAGCGATGTGGCATTTCGGCCCGGCCCACAGCGTTGCCGCGTTCCAGCGCAGGTCTTCGGGCATCCGCTCCGTCGGGATCACCGAGCGATAGGTCGTGTGCCCGGTCACGCGCGGCGGGCCGTCGCCGACCACCTGCGCGCGGATGCGGGACCACAGCCCGTCCGCGCCGATCAGCACGGACCCGGCCACCATCTCGTCGGATGCCAGCCGAGCCTGGACGCTGCTTCCGTCCTGCTCGTAGCCGGTGACCCCGCAGCCGGTGCGCTACGCAATCCGCGGACTGGCCTGGCACGCGCGCAGGAACACGCCGTGCAGGTCGCCCCGGTGCATCACGGCGTAGGGGTTGCCGAAGCGGCGGCGGAACGGCTCGGTCAGGTCGATCCGGGCGATGTTCTCGGCCTTCATGGCGTCCATCAGCCGCAGTTGGTCTACATACACCGCCATCGCGCGCAGTGTCGCCGATGCCGAGGTAGTCGAAGGCATGGAAGGCGTTGGGGCCGAGCTGGATGCCGGCGCCGATCTCCCCCCAGCGTCGCCGCGCGCTCCAGCACGGTGACGCGGAAGCCGCGCTGGGCGAGGCCGAGCGCGTCGCAAGGCCGCCGATGCCGCCGCCTGCAATCAGGATGGGATGGTCGTGCTGCGTGGCGGTCCTCCTGAGGATGGCCGGCCGGAATCGGTTAGCCCTGCTCCGCGGTCCGCAGCGGGGCCGGGGTGACGTCGTTGTGGACATCTGCAAGGCGCGTCAGCAGGCGCAGCATGGCGGCCCGGTCCGGCGGTGTCAGCGGTTCCAGCAAGCGCTGCTGCACGCGGTGCACCGCCGGCTCCACCTGGCGCAGCAGCCGCTCCCCGCCCAGCGTCAGGCGCAGCAGCCTCACGCGCCTGTCGGTTGGGCTGGGGTTGCGCAGCACCCAGCCCTTCGCTTCCAGCCGGTCCAGCACGCCGCCGAGGGTCGAGCGGTCGAGCGTGCTGTTCTCGTTCTCCGACCGGCCCGTTCAAGAGGCCCTGCACCTGTTCCGAGAGGATCGCGGCAACGCCTGACGCCCAAGC
>JAABUM010000725.1_pt1 | contig 54933 bp, 44 predicted proteins | sample 5559161 | NCBI WGS metagenome assembly JAABUM01 (sample SAMN10711868, study PRJNA513369) | rock metagenome | isolation source: Antarctica rocks | place: Antarctica: Victoria Land, Siegfried Peak nord
TGAGCGGCTACCTGGCGCGACGGGGGTACGGCTTCGACGTGGTCGGTCCGGTGTGCGCCCAGGTCCTGGTGGGCGAGGTCGACACCGACGACGCCGACGACGCGTTGGAGCAGGCCTTGCAGCACGCTGCCGAGACGGGCCCGGAGTAGGCCGCTACACACCGGCGCCGCGCGGCCACCTGGACTGAGCGTCCTGCGGTCAGTCCAGGGGGGGCTGCTGGCATGTATTTGACCGGGGGCCGATCAGGCACCTAACTTCGCTCAACAAAAGCGGTCCGCCAGCTGTGTGTGCAGCATCCGCTTTGACTGCCAGCGAGCCGTGGATGCCAGCGAGCCCGCGTCGGCCGCGTCGACGTGAAGGAGTCCGGTGGAGGCCCTGCTCGGCGTGGCCGTCGTGCTCATCCTCGCCGGCTTGGTGGCAATCGCCGTGCTCCTGCTTCGCCAGCAGCGCGAGCTCGGCAGCCGGGCAGATGCCGCACGGCCGGAGCCGGCGAGCGATGCGAGCCAGTCAGTTGGTGCCGGAACCGAGCCGCGGCTGACGCCCGAGCTGGCGGTGCCAGCAAGCGTCGAGTCGGAAGCGGCTGCACGAGAAGCACTCCGCCGCGAGCTCGAGCCGCAGCTACGCGCGGACCTGAAGCGCCGGCTGGTAGCCGACACGGGGCGCGCCGCGGCGGCGACGCGCGCCGCCGCCGAGCGGGAGGCCGCCGACGTTCTCGAGCAGGCCGGCGACGACGCCCGCCGCACCTTGCTGAGTGCCGGCGAGGCAGCCGCCGCGGAGCGAGACGAGCTGCTGCGCGGGCTCGAGACGCGCGAAGGCCAGCTCAGCGACCACGAGAAGCTACTCCAGCAGCAGCGCGACAGGCTCGATGCAGAGGTGGCCGAGGTCGCGGCCCGGGAACACGAGCTGGCCCGCACGGAGGCAGAGACGGCTCGCCGCAAGGCCGAGCTGGCCGATCTGGAGGCTGAGCGGCACCGCGTCCTGGAGCAGGTCGCCGGGCTGACAGCGGCGCAGGCCCGCGCCGAGCTCGTCCGTGAGAGCGAGCAGCAGGCCAAGCGGGATGCGGCTCGCACCGTGCGCGAGATCGAGACGCAGGCACGGGAGGAAGGCGAGGACCGCGCGCGCCGAATCGTCACCCTCGCCATCCAGCGGGTGGCGAGTGAGCAGACGGCGGAGTCCGTGGTGAGCGTGCTGCACCTGCCGCACGACGACATGAAGGGCCGCATCATTGGCCGTGAAGGGCGCAACATCCGCGCCTACGAGTCGATCACCGGGGTCAACGTCATCATCGACGACACCCCCGAGGCGGTCCTGCTGTCCTGCTTCGACCCCGTCCGCCGCGAGGTCGGACGGCTCACCCTCGAGGCGCTCGTGCTCGACGGACGCATCCATCCCCAGCGCATCGAGGAGCAGTTCGAACGGGCGACCCGTGAGGTCGACGCACTCTGCGTCCGGGCGGGCGAGGACGCCCTGGTCGAAGTCGGCGCCGGCGACATGCACCCCGAGCTCATCGCGCTGCTCGGCCGGCTGCGCTACCGCACCAGCTACGGCCAGAACGTCCTCAAGCATCTGATCGAGTCCGCCCACCTCGCCGGGGTGATGGCATACGAGCTGAGGCTCCCCGCCGAGCTGGCCAAGCGCGGCACACTGCTGCACGACCTGGGCAAGGCGCTCACCCACGAGGTCGAGGGGAGCCACGCGCTGGTCGGTGCCGAGGTCGCCCGCCGCTACGGGGAGCACGAGGACGTCGTCCACGCCATCGAGGCGCACCACAACGAGGTCGAGCCGCGCACCATCGGGGCGGTCCTGACCCAGGCAGCAGATCAGATCTCCGGTGGCCGGCCCGGAGCCCGGCGTGAGAGCCTCGAGTCCTACGTCCAGCGCCTGGAGCGCATCGAGCAGATCGCGTCGGGCAAGCCCGGGGTGGAGCGCGTGTTCGCCATGCAGGCCGGGCGTGAGGTGCGGGTGATGGTGGTGCCCGACCAGGTCGACGACATCGGCGCGCAGGTGCTCGCACGCGATGTCGCCCGCCAGATCGAGGACGAGCTCACCTACCCCGGTCAGATCCGGGTGACAGTCGTGCGCGAGACCCGAGCCAGCGACATCGCCCGCTGAGCCCCGTAAGCGGTCGCCCGCTGAGCCACCCCCGGCGGCCGTAGGCTCGGCTGGTGGCTGCGCGGACGTACGAGGTGCGCACCTACGGGTGCCAGATGAACGTCCACGACTCCGAACGCATCGCCGGGACGCTCGAGCAGTCGGGGTATGTGCGGGTCGCCGGTGACCAGGCACCGGACCTTGTCGTGTTCAACACCTGCGCGGTGCGGGAGAACGCCGACAACAAGTTGTACGGCAACCTCGGCCGGCTGCGCCCGGACAAGACGGCGAAGCCCGGGATGCAGATCGCCGTCGGCGGCTGCCTGGCCCAGAAAGACCGCAGCACGATCGTGCGCCGGGCCCCCTGGGTCGACGTCGTGTTCGGCACGCACAACCTCGGCAGCCTGCCGGCGCTGCTCGAGCGCTCCCGGCACAACGACGAGGCGCAGGTCGAGATCCGGGAGGCACTCGAGACCTTCCCCTCCGCGCTGCCCGCCCGCCGCGAGTCGGCCTACTCCGCCTGGGTCAGCATCAGCGTCGGCTGCGACAACACCTGCACGTTCTGCATCGTGCCGAGCCTGCGGGGCCGCGAGCGCGACAGGAGCCCTAGCGACGTGCTCGCCGAGGTGGCCGCGCTGGCCGGCGAGGGCATCCTCGAGGTCACCTTGCTCGGGCAGAACGTCAACTCTTACGGCCGCGAGTTCGGCGACCGCGCGGCGTTCGGCAAGCTGCTCGGAGCCTGCGGCGCAGTCGACGGGCTCGAGCGGCTGCGCTTCACCAGTCCCCATCCCCGCGACTTCACCGACGACGTCATCGCGGCCATGGCGCAGACGCCGGTGGTCTGCCCGTCGCTGCACATGCCGCTGCAGTCGGGCTCGGATGACGTGCTGCGCCGGATGCGCCGCTCCTACCGGGCCGAGCGCTTCCTCGGCATCCTCGCCCGGGTCCGCGACGCGCTCCCGCACGCGGCGATCACGACCGACGTCATCGTCGGCTTTCCCGGTGAGACCGAGCAGGACTTCGCCGGCACGCTCGATGTCGTGCGCGAGGCGCGCTTCGCCAGCGCCTTCACGTTCCAGTACTCGCCGCGACCCGGCACCCCGGCGGCGCAGATGGCGGGGCAGGTACCGGCAGAGGTTGTCGCCGAACGCTACGCACGCCTTATCGCCCTGCAGGAGGAGATCTCCTGGGACGGCAACAAGGCTGTAGTTGGACGAGAGGTCGAGGTGCTGGTCGCGACCGGCGAGGGGCGCAAGGACGCCGGCACCGGCCGCATCTCGGGGCGGGCTCGCGACGGCCGGCTCGTCCACCTTCGGGCTGATGCCCGCCCGGGCGACGTCGTGACCACGACGGTGACGGCCGCCTCGCCGCATCATCTGCTAGCGGATGCCGGTGATGCCGCCGTCCGCCGGACCCGCGCAGGTGACATCGGGGAGCAGCGAAGGGCGCCGTCCGTCGGTTCTGCCCCTGGCATCGCCGCGCCGGTGGGGGTGGGGCTCGGAATGCCACGGTTGCGGGTGCAGGACAGTCCCGCTGCCGCCACCGCCGCTGCCACTGCCCCGGCCTGACCCGGTGCCGGACCAGGCCGGCAGCCTCGACCTGCTGGCCGTGGTCGGACCGACGGCTGCCGGCAAGTCCGGGCTGGCGGTCGAGCTGGCCGAGCGGATAGGCGGCGAGGTCCTCAGCGCCGACTCCATGCAGCTCTACCGCGGGATGGACATCGGCACCGCAAAGCTCCCCGGGCACGAGCGGCGGGGGATCGCGCACCATCTGCTCGACATCTGGGACGTCGACGAGCCAGCCGATGTTGCGCGGTACGCCGCCCTGGCCAAGGAGACGATCAGCGAGGTTCGCGCGCGGGGCCGCATCCCCGTCCTGGTCGGCGGCTCCGGGCTGTACGTCTCGGCGGTGCTCGACGGCTACGAGTTCCCGGGGACAGACCCGGCACTGCGCGCCCGCCTGGAAGCCGAGCTGGCGGCGAGCGGCCCACGGGCGATGCACACCCGGCTCGCCGGCAGCTCGCCCGAAGCCGCTGCCGCCATTCTGCCGACCAACGGGCGGCGACTCGTGCGGGCGCTCGAGATCCTGGAGCTGACCGGCAGCGTCCGAGCCGTGCTGCCGCGTCCCCAACTGCGCGAGGGCCTAGTCGTGCTCGGGGTCGACACCGCGTCCCCCGTCTCGCTCGACGCCCGCATCCAGGCCCGGGTGACTGCTATGTTCGACGCTGGCCTGGTCGACGAGGTTGACCGGCTCGTGGCTGCCGGCCTGCGCCGGGGACGGACAGCCTCGCGCGCCCTCGGCTACCGGCAGGTGCTGGACTGGCGGGACGGGCACCTTGCCGGCGAGGCGCAGGCACGAGAGCGGACGGCGCTGGCGACACGGCGTTTCGCCCGGCGGCAGCGGTCCTGGTTCCGCCGTGACCCGCGCGTGCACTGGTTGCGTCACGACGAGTCCACGGCCGGCGCAGCGCTGGCGACCGTCGTGCCCGCCGCCCTGGCAGCACTCGATGCGCCGCACAGCGGTCCCGCAGCGGGCTGAGTAGCGTCAGGCTCGTGCGCTTCCTCAAGGGTCATGGCACCGGCAACGACTTCGTCGTGCTGCCCGACCCCGACGGCGCGTTGACCCTGACGCCGGAGCTTGCCCGCTCTCTGTGCGACCGGCGCTTCGGCATCGGCGCCGACGGCGTCCTGCGGGTGGTACGCACCGCTCGGGCCGACACCGGGCTCGACGCAGAGCAGGCCGGACGCGCCGAATGGTTCATGGACCACCACAACGCCGACGGCAGCACGGCGGAGATGTGCGGCAACGGCATCCGGCTCTACGCCCGGTACCTTGCGGGGGCCGGGCTGGCCCCGCCGGGCTCGCACGTCATCGCCACGCGCGGCGGCCTTCGCACCGTCACGATCCCGGTCGGCGGCGGCGACGTGACAGTCGACATGGGGCCGCCCGTCCCGGCTCCCGCACGTGGTACCGCCACAGGGACCACGCAGACCGCGACTCTCGGCGGGACGAGGGTGAGAGGGGTTGCCGTCTCGATGGGCAACCCGCATCTGGTGTGCGCCGTCGAAGACGTTCGTTCTTTCGACCTGACCGCGCCGCTGACGGTGTCAGATGAGGCGTTCCCCGACGGCGTCAACCTCGAGATCTTCGAGTGGACGAGCCACGAGGTGCCGCCATCCCCGCCAGCCGGCGACCCTCTCAGCGTCAGAGGGAGCGTGCGGATGCGCGTGCTCGAACGTGGCGTGGGCGAGACGCTGTCCTGCGGCACAGGTGCATGCGCCGTCGCCGTCGTGGCGTTGGATCGCCCTGGTTCCGCCCTCGAGGTCGATGTGCCGGGCGGGCGACTGGTCGTCACCTGGACCGACAGCACGCTGCTTCTGCGCGGCCCGGCGCAGATCGTCGCCGAGGGCACCTGGTGTGGCGTTGTCACATGAACCGCGGCGCGGGATGTGCGGGACGGGCCGCGGGATGAAGGCCGCTGACAGCAACGTTGTAGGAGGACGATGACCTCTCGCGCGCAATCGGACGACGGCCTCGGTGCCGATGACTTTCCCGCTGACAACCTGCCAGGCGGCGACCTACCAGGCGGTGACTTCCCAGGCGACGAGACTTACGCCGACGACTCGCTCGAGCTGGACGAGCGGCGCGCACTTCGGCGGGTTGCCGGCCTTGCCACCGAGCTCGAGGACGTCACCGAAGTCGAGTACCGCCAGCTGCGGCTCGAGCGGGTCGTACTCGTCGGCGTGTGGACGGGCGGCACCCAGGCCGACGCCGACAACTCGATGACCGAGCTCGCCGCCCTCGCCGAGACGGCCGGCTCGCAGGTGCTCGACGCTCTCGTGCAGCGGCGCGACACCCCCGACGCAGCGACCTACATCGGGTCTGGCAAGGCCCGCGAGCTGCGCGGCGTGGTGGCTGCGACAGGTGCCGACACGGTCGTGTGCGACGGCGAGCTGACCCCGGGCCAGCTGCGCCAGCTGGAGGAGATCGTCAAGGTCAAGGTCATCGACCGCACCGCGCTGATCCTCGACATCTTCGCCCAGCACGCCACCTCCCGCGAGGGCAAAGCGCAGGTCGAGCTGGCCCAGTTGTCCTACCTGCTGCCACGGCTGCGCGGCTGGGGCGAGTCGCTGTCGCGGACCGGTGGAGGCATCGGTACGCGCGGACCAGGCGAGACCAAGATCGAGACTGATCGGCGCCGGATCCGGGCCCGCGTGTCGCGGCTGCGCCGCGACCTGTCACAGATGTCGGTGGTGCGCGACACGAAGCGCTCTGGCCGGCGCCGTGCCAACGTTCCATCCGTCGCCATCGCCGGCTACACCAATGCGGGGAAGTCTTCACTGCTCAACCGGCTGACCGACGCCGAGGTACTGGTCGAGAACGCGCTGTTCGCCACGCTCGACCCGACTGTGCGCCGCGCCGAGCTGCCCGACGGGCGAGCCGTGACGCTGACCGACACTGTCGGCTTCGTCCGCCACCTGCCGCACCAGCTGATCGATGCGTTCCGGTCGACGCTGGAAGAGGTCGGTGAGGCCGACCTGTTGCTGCACGTCGTAGACGGCTCTCATCCGGACCCGGAGTCCCAGCTCGAGGCCGTCCGCCACGTGCTCAACGACGTCGGCGCCGGCGGCGTGCCCGAGCTGCTGGTGGTCAACAAGGTCGATGTAGCCGACCCTCTGGTGCTCACCGAGCTGCGGCGCCGGCATCCTGATGCCGTCTTCGTGTCGGCCCGGACCGGCCGCGGGCTCGACGCCCTGCGTGCGGAACTGGCTGACGCAGTTCCGCATCCTGCAGTCGAGCTTCACGTGATGCTCCCGTACTCGCGGGGAGACCTCGTGGCCCGCGTCTACGAGCGGGGGGAGGTGCTGGGCGAGGAGCACGTTGCCGAGGGCACCTGCCTGCACGCACGGGTAGGCGCCGGACTGGCCGGCGAACTCGAGCCCTACGTTCTCGATCCCGTCAGCGCCTCAGCCGACGAGTGGACGTCGGCCCCGGCGGTCTGATCCGGCGGCGCAACGACAGCATCGCTGTGACGCGGGCACAGACGCCGCCCGCGTCAGACGCGCCGCAGCACGGCCGCGACCCGGCCCAGGATGACGGCGTCGTCACCGTCGATGGGCTCGAACGCGGGGTTGTGCGGGAGTAGCAGGATGTGCCCGTCACGTCTGCGATAGGTCTTGACGGTTGCCTCGCCGTCGATCATCGCCGCGACGATGTCACCGTTCTCGGCGACCGGCTGCTGGCGGACCACGACCCAGTCACCGTCGCAGATCGCCGCCTCGATCATCGAGTCCCCGGCCACCTTGAGCATGAACAGGGTGCCCTCGCCGACGAGCTCGCGAGGGAGGGGGAAGACGTCCTCCACCCGCTGCTCGGCAAGCACGGGACGCCCCGCCGCAATGCGGCCCACGAGCGGCACGTACGCAGGTACTGGTCGCGCGACCACGTCGTCCTGTTCCAAGGGCCGGTCCTCCGCGGCAGGTAGCAGGATCTCGACAGCTCGCGGCCGGTTGGGGTCGCGGCGCAAGAAGCCCTTGGTCTGCAAAACCTTCAGCTGGTGAGCAACGCTGCTCGTGCTGGTCAGACCCACCGCCTCACCGATCTCACGAACGCTGGGCGGGTAGCCGCGGCGCTCGACTGCCTCGCGGATCACTTCGAGCACCTTGCGCTGGCGGGTGGTCAGGCCGGCGGCGTCCGGTGGTGCGTCGGGAAAGTCGCGCAGCGTGCCGCTGCCGCCAGCCTCGCTGTCCCTCATGTGCTGATCTCCCGTCGTGAGGTCGTTATGGCGCTCCAGGCGCGCGTCAACTGTCAGGACCGTACGGCGATCTTCCAGCTCCTTCAAACACCTGTTCGAGCGTGTCTGGTTTTTGTCAGAGGTCGCGGGTAGAACTCAGATGTCGAACACCCGTTCGACGTCCGGAGGTGGAACAGATGTCCGCGATGCTCACGACCCCTGCTAGCAGGCCCCCATCGATACCTCGGGTGACACCGCCGCATTCGCTGCCAGCAGCTGGTCGCGTCGATGAATCGTCCACCGCCCCGAGGCTGCGGCTGACTCGGCGCGGGCGGCTCGTCCTCCTCATCGTCCTCCTGCTGGCCGTCCTCGGTGCCTTCTCGATGGGGCGCGCGAGTGGCTCGGCGGATGCGGCGCGGCTACCCACCCCGTCGAACAGCGTTGCGGTCGGTCCCGGCGACACCCTCTGGGGTATCGCGCGTCGTGTCGTTCCGCAGGCCGACCCGCGGGTGGTCGTGCAGCGGATCAAGGCGGTCAACGGCTTGTCCTCCGCCGACTTGAGCGTCGGGCAACGCCTGCGCCTGCCCGGCACCGACGGGTGACACGCAGTCCGACACGCCGCACAGCCAGTTGCATTGGCTGTCGTGGTCGGCCTACTGTCCGACCACAACATCTAGTAGTCACATGGTTGTAAGTCGTCCACAGGTTGTTGCACAGGTTGCCCACAGATGCAGACCAGTCGTCCACATCCGCATGCACAGGGCACCGCCGTATCAGCCGCCAGCTCGTCGAGGGGAGCACAACGGTGCGCTGTCCGTTCTGCCTCGACGGCGACAACCGCGTGGTCGACAGCCGCGAGACTGACGGTGGGGCCGCCATCCGGCGCCGCCGTGCCTGCGCCTCGTGCGGTCGCCGGTTCACCACGGTCGAGGAAGCGTCCCTCATCGTGATCAAGCGCAGCGGGGCAACGGAGTCCTTCTCGCGGGAGAAGGTGGTTAGCGGCGTCCGCAAGGCCTGCCAGGGACGACCGGTCGACGAGGACGCTCTGGCCTTGCTCGCCCAGCAGGTCGAGGACTCCGTCCGTGCAGCTGGCCGAGCCGAGACCCGCTCCGAAGGCGTCGGGCGCGCGATCCTGGCCCCGCTCCGGCGCCTCGATGAGGTCGCCTACTTGCGGTTCGCCTCCGTCTACCGCGCCTTCGAGTCGCTCGAGGACTTCGAGGCGGCCATCTCCGAGCTTCGCCACGAGCGCGCACCCGCCCTGCTCACCCCTCCGCTTGCCGCGGCCGCAGCGACCTGACGCCCTGCGGCCGCGGCAGACCAACCGCCCGGCATTCCGGCTCGCCCCGGTGTGTTGTACCGATGAAAGGCAGGTCCGTCCGATGACAGACACTCTCCGCAGTTCCGAGGTCCTCGACAGCTCACGGGGCCTCGACAGCTCACCAGGACAGGAGCACACCGTCAGCACCCCCGCACAGGGTTCCGCGTCCGGCGAGCGCCACGCGGGTCACCACGGTGTTCGCGTTGAGCGCGTGTTCACACAGCCCGGCGTGCACCCCTACGACGAGGTGACGTGGGAGCGCCGTGACGTCCTGATGACCAACTGGCGAGACGGCTCGGTCAACTTCGAGCAGCGCGGGGTTGAGTTCCCGGACTTCTGGTCGGTCAACGCCACCAACATCGTGACGAGCAAGTACTTCCGCGGCGCGGCCGGCGCCGCCGACCGCGAGTCCTCACTCCGGCAGATCATCGACCGCGTCGTCGGTCGTTACGTCGGCGCCGGTCGCAAGCACGGATACTTCGCCACCGACACCGACGCTGAGGTCTTCGGCCACGAGCTGACGTGGATGCTGCTGCACCAGGTCTTCAGCTTCAACTCCCCGGTGTGGTTCAACGTCGGCACCAGCGCGCCGCAGCAGGTGTCCGCCTGCTTCATCCTCGCCGTCGACGACGAGATGGAGTCGATCCTCAACTGGTACCGAGAGGAGGGGCTGATCTTCAAGGGCGGCTCGGGTTCGGGCATCAACCTCTCGCGCATCCGCTCCTCGAAGGAGCTGCTGTCCTCCGGCGGCACCGCGTCCGGCCCGGTCTCGTTCATGCGCGGTGCAGATGCCTCCGCCGGCACCATCAAGTCGGGCGGGGCGACGCGCCGGGCGGCCAAGATGGTCGTGCTCGACATCGACCACCCCGACATCGAGGAGTTCGTCGAGACCAAGCTGCGTGAGGAGGACAAGATCCGCGCGCTGCGCGACGCCGGTTTCGACATGGACCTCGGGGGCCGCGACATCGTCTCGGTGCAGTACCAGAACGCCAACAACTCGGTGCGGGTCAGCGACGAGTTCATGCGCGCCTACGAGCAGGACAGGGAGCACCACCTGCGGGCGCGGCTCGACGGTTCGGTCATCGAGTCGGTGTCGGCCCGCGGCCTGTTCCGCAAGGTCGCTGAGGCTGCATGGGCCTGCGCCGACCCCGGCATCCAGTACGACGACACCATCAACGACTGGCACACCTGCCCGGAATCCGGGCGCATCTCGGCGAGCAACCCGTGCAGCGAGTACGTCCACCTCGACAACTCCTCATGCAACCTGGCCTCGCTCAACCTGCTGTCTTTCCTGCACGGCGACGGCACGTTCGACGCGCCGCTGTTCGTCAAGGCAGTCGAGACAGTCGTCACCGCCATGGACATCTCCATCTGCTTCGCTGACTTCCCGACCGAGGCCATCGGCGACACCAGCCGCGCGTTCCGGCAGCTCGGTGTCGGGTTCGCCAACCTGGGTGCCCTGCTGATGGCCACCGGGCACGCCTACGACTCTGAGGGGGGCAGGACGCTTGCCGCCGCCATCACCTCGCTGATGACGGGCACGGCCTACCGCCGCTCGGCCGAGCTTGCCTCCGTCGTCGGTCCCTACGCCGGCTACGCCCGCAACGCCGCGGCGCACACCCGCGTGATGCGGAAGCACGCCGCCGCCAACGACGCGGTCCGGCCCATCGGCGCCGACGACGCCCGCATCCTTGCGCTCGCGACGCAGCAGTGGCAGCAGGGGCTGCGCGCGGGGGAAGCCACAGGGTGGCGCAACGCGCAGGCCAGTGTGCTCGCGCCGACCGGCACGATCGGCCTGATGATGGACTGCGACACCACCGGCATCGAGCCTGACCTCGCGCTGGTGAAGGTCAAGAAGCTGGTCGGCGGTGCCAGCATGCAGATCGTCAACCACACGGTGCCGCGCGCGCTGCGCTCGCTCGGCTACACCGAGGAGACAGTCGAAGCGATCGTCGAGCACGTCAAGCACCAGGGCCACGTCGTCGACGCACCCGGGCTCAAGCGCGAGCATTACGAGGTCTTCGACTGCGCGCTGGGGGAGCGGGCGATCGGGCCGATGGGGCACGTGCGGATGATGGCGGCCGTCCAGCCGTTCCTGTCCGGAGCGATTTCGAAGACCGTCAACCTGCCGGAGACCGCAACTGTCGAGGACGTCGAGGGTGTCTACCTCGAAGGCTGGAAGCTCGGGCTCAAGGCGCTGGCCATCTACCGCGACAACTGCAAGGTCGGGCAGCCGCTGTCCGACCTCAAGGGCAGCCGTCAGGGGGCCGCAGCCACCCAGGCAGCCGCGCCGGTCGAGGCCAAGCCAGTGCGCCGGCGCCTTCCGAAGAAGCGTCCGTCGCAGACCGTCTCCTTCGCTGTTGGCGGCGCCGAGGGTTACCTCACCGCAGGCTCCTACCCGGACAACGGGCTCGGCGAGGTATTCATCAAGATGTCCAAGCAGGGCTCGACCCTGGCGGGCGTCATGGACGCGTTCTCTGTCGCCGTGTCCATCGCCCTGCAGTACGGGGTGCCGTTGGAGGCCTACGTCTCCAAGTTCATCAACATGCGGTTCGACCCCGCCGGGATGACCGACGACCCCGACATCCGACTGGCGCAGTCGGTGATGGACTACCTGTTCCGCCGCCTGGCGCTTGACTACCTCGACTACGAGACCCGCTCCGAGCTCGGCATCTTCACCGCGGAGGAGCGCGCTGCGGCCACTGCGGCGCAGTACGGCGCCCCGACGCCGCTCGAGCTGCCCTCGGACGAGCTCGACGTCGACGTCGCAGCCCTGCAGGCATCCGCGCCAATCGAGTCGCCGACGGGGTCGGTGCCGACCGACTCCGCCCGGACCGTGTCCGAGGCGGGCGGGCCAGTCGGCAAGACGCGCCCCGCCGCGGAGCTATCCAGCTCGGCACCCGCCCAGCGCGGCCCTGTCGAGCGGCAGACCACGGTCGACGCCCCGATGTGCTTCGCCTGCGGCATCACCATGCGCTCCGCCGGCAGTTGCTACGTCTGCGAACAGTGCGGCAGCACCAGCGGCTGCAGCTGATGATGACCAACGCCAGGCATCCGTCCGCGATGTGACGCTCGTTTGGCGAGCATGTGACAGTCATTGGCACGCATGTGACAGCCGTTTGGCAAGCGGCCCGGCAGTCGTCGTGGAAGCGGCGGGGCGTCTGGCTGTCGGGAAAGCCGTTGAAGTTGCTCTCGGTCCGCTCAGCCCCGGTGGCGTCGTCGGGGTCGGTGAGCTTGCCTGACAAAGCGACAAGCGCGTCGACCCCGATGATCTGGTTCTTCACGATGTAGCGCTTGATTGCCTCGTGGTAGCGGACCGCGTGCAGCCGGCTGGACGCGACGACCATCGCTTTGGCTGCGCCGTCACGCCCACGATCCCGCCCCTACGACCTCCCGGAACGTGTCGCACCCCGCTGCCAGAATCAGCAACAGAACCGGCACACGACCGCCGGACGATGATCGACCAGAGCGGGACGAAAGGTCCGGGCTAGGAGGAGACATGCCGCAGGTCGGGCTTTCGGCCGGTGTCATCGACTATGCGGATACCGGTGGGACGGGGCCGATCCTCGTTCTGACGCACGGGCTGCCGATGTCACCGACTCAGTGGCGCAAGGTGGTACCGCGGATGGCGGGATACCGATGTGTGTTGCCGACGCTCCCGCTGGGTGGGCATCGCACGCCGATGCGGGCGGATGCTGATCTCAGCCAGTTTGGGGTAGCGCGACTGCTCGGCGAGTTCCTCGAGCGGCTCGAACTGCGCGGGGTCACGCTCGTGCTCAATGATTGGGGCGGCGGCCAGTTCCTGCTTACCGAGCAATTTCCCGGCTCCGAGCGGATCAACCGCCTGGTGCTGGTCGCCTGTGAGGCGTTCGAGAACTTCCCGCCCGGCGCGGCGAAGCCGATCAGTGCCGTCGCTGCGATACCGGGAGGCATCTGGTTGCTGCTCCAGCTACTTCGAATTCCGGCGGTCCGAGACAATCGGAACTCCTACGGCGGGATGAGCCTGCGCGGCATCCCCGAGGACGTACTGACTGAATGGTTTCGACCCGCTAGGGAGAGCAAGGCCATTCGCCGAGACTTCGCGAAGTTTGCGACCGGTGCCCCCATCGCGGCGGACGCTGCTTGCCTGTAGCGAACGACTAGCCAGGTTCGATCATCCGGCCCTGGTCGTGTGGGCCACCAAGGACCGGCTCATGCCACGCGAGCACGGCCCCCGGCTCGCGGCGCTGCTCCCGCAGGGCGATTTGATCGAGGTGGACGGCTAGTCCACGCTCGTTCCCGAGGACCAGCCCGAGCGTCTTGCCGACATTCTCAAGGAGTTCCTGACGCGGACCGGCTCCAGCCCGTCGACAACATGACACGGCTCCGATGGCCGCCCGGCCGCGCAGGCGCTTGCAGCCGCTTTCCGTCACACCGGGTTGGAACCGCAGAATCGTGCGACGTACTCCCGCATCGCGGCGTCGACAGCGCGCTTTTCACCGGTCGCCAAGAGACCCAGGAGCAGCCCACGGGATACGCCCAGCCCAGACGGGCCAGCCTGCGTGCCTCCACCTTGGGAACGCCGCGGCTGATGAGAAGTGCGGTCGTCGGGTCCAGCCAGCCCGAACCAGTGATTTCACCAGCTGGTTGTCCTCCTTCTCTATTAGTGCGACTTCCCGCAGGTCCCCCGGCTGCACGATTGTCACGCTGTCAGCAGGCGCGAGGGCCTTTGCCGGTGGGCCGCCACTGCGACTGCTCGGGTTCCTAGAGACGTGCACAGGACCTCACCCGGCAGGCGTATCCCCCCGGCCCGTACGGGGCAGGAAGACAGGTGTGAAATCAGCCCAGCGGTACGAGAACGTCTCCATCAGCGGCCTCGCGCACGTGGATGCGCCGCATGTCGTCACCTCCACCGAGATCGAGGAACGGATGGCGGGCACGCTGCACCGGCTCGGTGTGGCTCCCGGGCTGATGGAGTCGCTCGCGGGGATCATCGAGCGACGGGTGTGGGACGAAGGCACCCGTCCCAGTGACGCGGCGGCGAGGGCCGGTGAGCTCGCGCTCGAGCGCAGCGGGGTCGACCGCGACGACATCGGCCTGCTGCTCAACACCTCGGTGTGCCGCGACCACCTCGAGCCCTCCACTGCCAGCATCGTCCACGGCAAGATGGGGCTCTCACCGTCCACTGCCAACTTCGATGTCGGTAACGCCTGTTTGGGCTTCCTCAACGGCATGAACGTCGTTTCGTCCATGATCGAGCGAGGCGAGATCGACCACGGCCTCGTCGTCAACGGGGAGACCAGCAAATTCACCGTTGACGCCACGGTCGAGCGGCTGGCGCAGGACAGCTGCGATGACGTCATGTTCCGCGAGCAGTTCGCCACCTTGACCTTGGGTTCGGGCGCTGTCGCGATGGTCCTGTCCCGCGCGGATGCCGACGCCGGGCAGCGCTTCCTGGGCGGCCTGAGCCGGGCGAGCACCTCGACCCCCAACCTGTGCGTCGGCGACATCCACGAGATGCGCACCGACACCAAGGGCCTGCTGCTCGGCGGCCTCGAACTTGCCGGGCTGACGTGGAAGGAGGCGGTCACCGCTTTCGAGTGGCAACCCGACGCCTTCGACCATTACGTGCTGCACCAGGTCAGCAAGGTCCACACCCGCGCCGTCTGCGACACCCTCGGGCTCGACATCGACCGCTTCCCGCTCCTTTACCCGCACTTCGGCAACATCGGGCCGGCCGGCGTGCCGACTCTGTTGTCCAAGTCGGTGGAGAACGGCACCATCGCCACGGGCGACCGGGTGATGCTGATGGGCGTCGGCAGTGGCATCAACGCGGCGGCCGCCGAAATCGTCTGGTGACGGCCCTCGCCGGCTGGCCGTTCGCTACTCAGACGACCGAGATCGGCGGCCATCGGATCGCCTACGTCGACGAGGGCGCCGGGGCCCCGGTGCTGCTCGTGCACGGCAACCCGACCTGGTCGTTCTACTACCGCTCACTGCTGACGGCGTTGCCCGCCGTCGGTCTTCGCGCAGTTGCGTTCGACCACGTCGGGATGGGGCGATCCGACAAGCCCTCGGCGAGCGAGTACCCCCATACCCTCGCGCGCAGGGTTAGGGACTTCGGCGAGTTCGTCGACGGGCTGGCACTGGACCAGCCGCTGTCGATCGTCGCGCACGACTGGGGCGGCGCCATCGCGCTGGCCTGGGCCGTCGACCACGCCGACCGGCTCGACAAGCTGGTGCTGCTCAACACCGGTGCCTTCCCGCTTCCGCCGGGCAAGGCGATGCCCTGGTCGCTGAGCGCCGCCCGGCTGCCCGTGCTCGGGGGGTTCGCCGTCCGCCGGCTCAACGCCTTCTCGCGCGGCGCCCTCGTCGCCGGCAGCGGCCGCCGCTGGCTGCCGGCAGAGGCCAGGCGTGGCCTGCTCGCCCCGTACGACACTCCCGAGCACCGGGTGGCGGTGCACCAGTTCGTCAAGGACATCCCGCTGACACCGGCGGACCCCGCCTATGACGTGCTGGCCCGCACAGAGGCCCGGCTGCACCTGCTCCGCGGCATCCCCACGACGATCTGCTGGGGGATGAAGGACCCGGTCTTCGACGAGGTCGTCCTGGACCACCTTGCCGAGCTGCTGCCGCAAGCGGAGGTGCACCGCTATCCCCAGGCCGGGCACTACGTGCTCGAGGATGTCGCGGACGAGATCGTTCCGCTGGTGACCCGCTTCCTCGCCACGTGAGCCCTGCCGTCGACAGCCCCCCCTTCGGGCCCTGCACGCTCGACGGGCTGCTCGCCGACTGGGCGGAGGCCGAGCCGGACCGGGCCGCTCTGCATCTGCCCCTTCGCACCGGCTTCCGGACGACGTCCTACGCAGCACTGAACCTGCGCGTGAACCGCGTCGCCGCCGGTCTGCGCCACGCCGGGGTGGGGCCGGGCATGCGCACGGCACTGCTGGTGCCCCCGACCGAGGACTTCTTCGTCCTCGCGTTCGCGCTGCTCCGGCTGCGTACCGTCCCGGTGCTCGTCGACCCCGGCATCGGTCGCGACAAGGTCAAGGGCTGCCTCAACGAGGCGGCACCAGAGGCGTTCATCGGCATCACCAAGGCGCACCTCGCCCGCCGCCTGCTCGGCTGGTGCCCGCAGGCGCACGTCCTGGTCACGCTCGGGCGGGTGGCCCCGCGTGGCGGCACGACCCTGCGCCGGGTCGAGCAGGCCGGCCGGTGGCGGCAGCCGTTCGCGCCGCCCGAGCGGCCACCCGCCAGTCCCGCGGCGATTCTGTTCACCAGCGGAAGCACTGGACCGCCGAAAGGCGTGGAGCACGGCGAGGAGCAGCTGCTCGCCCAGGCCCATTCGGTCCGGCAGCTGTACGACCTGGGGCCGGGCGAGGTCAGCCTGTCGACGTTCCCGCCGTTCGCTTTGTTCGGCCCGGCCCTCGGGATGACGACAGTGGTGCCGCGGATGGACGCCACCCGGCCCGCTGATGTCGTCCCGGCCCGGGTAGTGCGAGCCGCTAACCGCTTCGGCGCGACAGTCATGTTCGGGTCGCCCGCGCTGCTGGACACGCTGAGCCGGGGCGGAGGCACTATGCCCACCGTCCGCCGGGTCATCTCAGCCGGTGCGCCGGTCCCGCGGGGGGTCCAGCGCCGGACCCTGGCGATGCTGCAGCCCGGCGCTGAGGTGCTCACCCCCTACGGCGCGACCGAGGCGCTGCCGGTGGCCAGCATCGGCAGCGCCGAGCTGCTCTCGCTGCCGGTCGGCATCTGCGTCGGGCGACCCGTGCCCGGCGTCGACGTCGAGCTCATTCGCATCACCGACGAGCCGATCCAGGCGCTGACCCCGGCGCTGCTGGTCGCAGACGGCGACGTCGGCGAAGTCGTGGTCCGAGGGCCGGTCGTCAGCCCCCGCTACGCCGACCGGCCGGATGCGACAGCCGCCGCCAAGCTCGACTGGGACGGGGGGGTCGCCCACCGGATGGGAGACCTGGCCAGCCGCGACGAGGCCGGACGGCTGTGGTTCGCCGGGCGCAAGGCACACGTCGTGCACACCAGCGGGGGCCCGATGTTCAGCGTTCCGTGCGAGGAGGTGTTCAACGTGCACCCAGCGGTGCGCCGCTCCGCGCTGGTCGGGATCGGCCCGGCGGGCGCGAGCATCCCGGCGCTGTGCGTGGAGCTCGAGCCCTCTGTCACCGGCACGGATGCGCTAACCGCTGAGCTGCTCGCCCTCGGCCGAGCCGACCCCCGCACCAGCAGCATCGTCGCTATCCACTACCACCCGAAGTTCCCCGTCGACATCCGCCACAACTCCAAGATCGACCGCCCGGCGCTCGCGGTCTGGGGCGAGGGCCGGCCGTGAGGGCGCTCGTCACCGGCGGCGGGGGCTTCGTCGGCGGTGCGGTCGTCCGGGCGCTGCAGGCCCGCGGCGATGACGTGGTCAGCTTCGCGCGGGGTGACTACCCGCTGCTGCGCGACCTCGGCGTCCAGACGGTTCGGGGCGACCTGGGGGAGCCGCGCGACGTGCTCGCCGCCGCCGACGGATGCGATGCCGTCCTGCACGTCGCCGCCAAGGCAGGCATCTGGGGGCCGGCGGCCGACTACGAGCGCAGCAACGTGCTCGGCACCGCCAACGTGCTGCAGGCGTGCCGCCAGCACGGCATCAGTCGGCTGGTGCACACGAGCACACCCAGCGTGGTGCACGCCGGCGGCGACATCGCGGGCGGCGACGAGTCGTTGCCGTACGCCACGACGTTCACCACGCCGTACCCGCGGACCAAGGCCGCGGCCGAGCGGATGGTGCTGACCGCCAATGACCTGTCACTGTCCACGGTCGCGCTGCGCCCGCACCTGGTATGGGGCCCAGGGGACACCCAGCTGGTTCCCCGCATCCTGCAGCGGGCCCGTACCGGCCGGCTGCGGCTCGTCGCCGGCGGGACCGCGGTCATCGACACCACCTACATCGACGACGCCGTCGATGCACACCTGCTGGCCGTCGACCGCCTCGGGCCCGGAGCCGCGTGCGCCGGGCGCGCGTACTTCATCAGCTCTGGTGACCCGCGGCCGGTGGGCGAGGTCGTCAACGCCATCCTCGCCGCTGGAGGGCTGCCGCCGGTCACGGCAAGCGTCCCGCTGCCGGTCGCCGAGGCGGCGGGTGCGGCTGCGGAGACGCTCTGGCGCCTGCTCCGGCGAACCGACGACCCGCCCATGACACGCTTCCTCGCCCGGCAGCTCGCGACCGCCCACTGGTTCGACATCTCAGCTGCCCGCCGGGACCTCGGCTACCACCCCACGGTCGGGGTCGACGAGGGCATGCGCCGGTTGGCCGCATCCCTTCAGGCCAGCGCCAGCCGCGACTGAGGAGGGACGAGCTAGCGGCGTCGCCTACGACCACCCGGTTCGACACCGCGGCAGCGCCCGGCGCAGACTCAGGGCTACGCGCCAGCCGCACCAGCCGTACCAGCCTCATCAGCCTCATCAAGGAGAGACGTGCAGATCGACAAGAGCCAGATCCTCGAGCTGCTCCGTTCACAGGGCAACCACGGGCAGGCCGACCAGGCCGAGCAGGACCTTCCCGACCAGGTCGACACCGACGAGCACGCTGGGATGCTGGGCAACCTCGGGCTCGACCCGCAGATGCTTTTGGGTCTGCTCGGTGGTGGTGGCGGCGGGGCCGGCGGCTTGGGCGGCCTCGCCGGCGGCCTGGGCCAGAAGTTCGGGCTCTAGAGCGGGCGGACCAGGCGATGCAGCGAGTGGACGTCGAGCAGGACTTCGAACTTCCCGTCGAGCGGGTGTACGCCTACCTGTCCGAGCACGAGAACCTTGGGCCGCTGCTGGGCGCGACAGTCACGCGGGTGCGCGACGGCGACACCGAGCGCAACGGCGCCGGCTCGGTCCGACAGCTCCGAATCGGGGCCTTGCCGCCGTTCGAGGAGACGGTGACGAGCGCCGTGCCGAACGAGCGGATCGACTACCGGATCACCAAGGGCAGCCCGTTGCGCGACCACCGCGGGTCGATGGTCTTCACCCGCCGTGGCACCGGCTCCCACCTGCACTTCGTCATCGACTTCGGTGCCGCCGTGCCTGGCCTTGACCGGGTCGTCCGGCTGGCCCTGCAGCGCCGGATCAGCAAGAACCTGCCGACGGTGGACAGCCGCGCCTGACGGGCCGGGGTAGGCGCGGGCCCTCGTCAGGCTTGCCCGGCCGGCGTGGAGCCGTCGGCGCACGCGGTGTAGGCGTAGCGCCGTGCGTGCCGCACTGCTGTCGCCACCTGCCGCAGCGCGGCTGCCCGCCTCGCGTCCGCGGCCGCTGACAAGGGCTGATTGTCGACGGCGAGCTCGACGACCGCAGCGAGCCGCTCGGCCGTCGTCAGGACCCGCACAGCCTCCGGCGGTGACCCGGCCGGCAGCCCGAGCGGTGCGCCTTGCCGGTCACGCAGCGCCCTGATCGCTGCCTGCGCCTGCGGGCTGAGCCGGCTCACCTGCCCGATATCGACGAGAGTCGCTGCCGCCTCCGCGACGGCTGCGGCAAGCCCGCGCTCGGCCTCCCGCAGCCCGCTGGGAGCGCCCGGACCGTGCCCCGGCCGCGCATCCGAGGGCTGCGCCTCCCAGGCCACAGTCACGAGCGGCTCGATGGCGCTGCCCCTGACATCGCGCCGCGGCAGCAGGACGAGCCCGGTGCGGCGCGGGTCGTGCGGGGAGATGACAACGACCTCACCCACCTCCAACGCCGCCCCCAGCAGGGGTCCGCTCAGCCCGTCGACGTCGCCGGGGACCGGCATGCGCAGCTGCACGGCAGCCGGCCCGAGACGACGGACGTGCGGCAGCACGCGCGCGAGCGGGACAGGACCGGCCTCACCCTCGAGCCCGACGACCTGATGCGGCGCGGCCCCGACCTGGACGGCGGCGAGCATGTCGTCGCTGCTGACCCGCCCGGCAAGCCACGCACCGAGCCACGCCGCCATCAGCCCACCGGGCGAGCCGGGCAGGCCGGTGAGTCGGCCGCGGGCGGCATCGGTGGACGGCTGGTACACAGTCCGTGACGCTACCGGCGCCCTGCCGTGGCCGAACTGGCAGGGCAGGAGCAGGATCGGGTAGACGGCGACTCCCGTGACCCGAGTGGGCCCCGGCGCCGGCCGACTGACGTTCGAGGAGGCAGCCGCGCATGGCACCTGCACCAGTCAGCTACGCCTCGGGCGCGTCGTCGGCCCCGCTGCTCGGGGACACCATCGCAGTCAACCTGGCACGCACCGTCGCTGCTCACACCGGCCGCGAGGCACTCGTCGACTGCGCCAGCGGCCGGCGGTGGACCTACGCACAGTTCGCCGCCGACGTTGACGCCGTCTCGCTCGGGCTGCTCGCGCGGGGGGTGACGCAGGGGGACCGGGTCGGCATCTGGGCGCCGAACTGCCCGGAGTGGACGCTGCTGCAGTACGCCGCCGCACAGATTGGCGCCATCCTGGTGACGATCAACCCCGCCTACCGATCCCACGAGCTGGCCTACGTCCTGCGGCAGGCGGGCATCCGGACAGTTGTCGCGATGCGCTCGTTCCGCACGTCGGACTATGCGGCCATGATCGAGGAGGTCCGCCCCACGTCCCCGCACCTGAGCGACGTCGTGCTGATCGGCGACTCGTCGTGGGACGAGCTGGTGGCCACTGGCCGCGGCGTGGACCGCTCCCCGCTCGACCGGCTGGCGGGCGAGCTGTCGGCGGACGACCCCATCAACATCCAGTACACCTCGGGGACAACGGGCTTCCCGAAGGGCGCCACCCTGTCGCACCACAACATCCTCAACAACGGCTACTTCGTCGGCGAGCTGTGCCACTACACCCACGAGGACCGCGTCGCCATCCCCGTGCCCTTCTACCACTGCTTCGGGATGGTGATGGGCAACCTGGCCTGCACCTCGCACGGCGCGGCCATGGTGATCCCGGCCCCCGCATTCGACCCGGCGGCCACGCTCGCCGCCGTCGAGCAGGAGCGGTGCACCTCGCTCTACGGCGTCCCGACGATGTTCATAGCCGAGCTCGGCCTGCCGGAGGTTTCGACCCGCGACCTGTCCAGCCTGCGGACCGGGATCATGGCCGGCTCACCGAGCCCGGTCGAGGTGATGAAGCAGGTCATCGGCACGATGGGCATGGCCGAGGTGTCCATCTGCTACGGGATGACAGAGACCTCGCCGGTGTCGACCCAAACGCGCGCCGACGACAGCCTCGAGCGCCGGGTGTCCACCGTCGGGCGCGTCGGGCCGCACCTGGAGGTCAAGGTGGTCGACCCCGAGACCGGCCGCACCCTGCCCGTGGGGGAGACGGGCGAGCTGTGCACCCGCGGGTACTCGGTCATGCTCGGCTACTGGGAGGAGCCCGACAAGACGGCAGGAGTGATCGACAGCGCCCGCTGGATGCACACCGGGGACCTCGCCGTCATGGATGAGGACGGCTACCTCATGATCACGGGGCGGATCAAGGACGTCGTCATCCGCGGGGGCGAGAACGTCTACCCGCGCGAGGTCGAGGAGTTCCTCTACACCCACCCCGACATCGTCGACGCGCAGGTCATCGGAGTTCCCGACGAGCGCTACGGCGAGGAGGTCATGGCCTGGGTCCGCCTGCGCGAGGGCAGGACACTGACCGCTGCAGACCTACGCCAGTTCTGTGACGGGAAGCTGGCGCACTACAAGATCCCTCGCTACGTGCACGTCGTCGACGAATTCCCCATGACTGTGACCGGCAAGGTCCGCAAGGTCGAGATGCGCGAACGCTCCGCAGAGCTGCTGCAGGACGAGTAGCGCCGGCCAGCCAGGTGCCCCTACGCGGCGAGAGCCGAGGGCTTGAAGCAGACCTTGAACACGCCGTCCTGCTTCTTCTGGAACTTCTTGTAGGCCTCCGGCGCCTCCTCGAGTGAGAGCCGGTGCGTGGCGAAGCTGTCGACGCCCAGCGGGTCCTCGTCAGTCAGCAGCGGCATGATCTCCGGGACCCACTTGAGCACGTTGGCCTGCCCCATGCGCAGCTGAATCTGCTTGTCGAACATCACCAGCATGTTCAACGGGTCGGCGCTGCCGCCGTAGACGCCGCTCAGTGAGATCGTGCCGCCCCGGCGCACGATGTCGATGGCGGAGTTGACGGCTGCGAGCTTGTCGATGCCCGAAGTCTTCATCAGCCGGCTCGCGACAGCATCGGGCAGCAAGGCCACAGCGGTATGGGCGACCCCGGCACCGGGGGAGCCGTGCGCTTCCATGCCAACGGCGTCGATGACGGAGTCCGGACCGCGCCCGTTCGTCATCTCGCGGATGGCGTCGCCGAGGTCGCTCTCGTGCTGGCTGAGATCGATGGTCTCGATGCCGCGCTGCGCCGCCCTGGCCAGCCGGTCGGGAACGAGGTCGACGCCGATCACCCGGTAGCCCTTGTGCGCCGCGATCCGGCAGGACATGTCACCGATCGGGCCAAGGCCGAGCACGACGACGGTTCCGCCATCGGGAACGCCGGCGTAGGCGACGGCCTGCCACGCGGTGGGCAGCACGTCGGACAGGTAGGCGTATCTGTCATCGGGCGGGCCCTCGGGCAGCCGGACGGTGGTGTGCTGCGCCTGCGGCACGCGCAGGTACTCCGCCTGCGCCCCGGGCACCGACCCGTAGAGGCTGCTGTAGCCGAACAGGGCCGCTCCCGAGTTCTGGCTGCGCACCTGCGTCGTCTCGCACTGGGTGGTCAGCCCCTCGTGGCACATGTGGCAGTGCCCGCACGACATCTGGAACGGCACCGAGACGCGGTCGCCGGGCTTGATGGTGGTGATGTTGGCGCCGACCGCCTCGACGATGCCCATCGGCTCGTGGCCGATGATGTCGCCGACGTTCATGAACGGGCCGAGGACCTCGTACAGGTGCAGGTCGGAGCCACACAGGTTGGTCGTCGTTATCCGGACGATCGCGTCGTTCGGGTCCTGGATGACTGGGTCGGGCACTGTGTCGACACGGACGTCGCGCTTGCCGTGCCACACAACTGCTCTCATCGTCGCCTGCCTCTGTTCGGGTCAGGCCGCGTTCACGGCCAGCCTCGAACGTCCCCGGAGCATCTGGCCGGAAACACCTGATCACCGCGCCGCCTGCCAGCCGGCCCCGTAAGGACGTGAGAGCCAGGCCGGACATGCGTCGGGGAGGGCCACCCGAAGGCAGACCCTCCCCGAGCGGAGGTGGGGCGCTCAGACGCCGAGGGCGTCAGCCCGATCTCAGACGCCGAGGGCGTCAGCCCGATCTCAGACGCCGAGGGCGTCCTTCGCAATGCGGGCCAGCTGGGCCTGCGCGGCCGACACGACGCTGGTGCGCGCCTTGTGAGCCTCCTCGAAGGCGATCACGGTGCGGATGTCCGTGGCCTTCTTGACGCCCTTGACGGCCTCGATGACCTGCTGGCCGGTCATGCTCTCGTAGCCCTTGATCGGCAGCTGGTTGGCCGACAGGGTGCCGGTCTCGCGCCGCGTCTCGTGCACGGTGCGAGCCACCTCGGTCTCACCGTCACGGCGGGCGACCTTCTCGGCGCGGGACAGGCCGGCGTCACGCGAGGCGACGAAGACCTCGGTGACGGCTGAGCGCAACTGCTCGGCCTTACCAGCGACCTGCTCGGCCTTGCTACGGGCCTCGCTCGCGGTGCGCTGCACCGACTCGACCGTGCGATTGACCTGCTCGGTGGTCCAGCGGCTCGGCAGGTTGGCCAGGCGCGCCGCGCCACTCGCGACCGACTGCAGCGGGGTCGCCCGCAGGGCCGCGGGGCCGCCCAGGGCCTCCTCGGCAAGGACAACTGTCAGCCACTCGACTGTGGCGGTGTGCGCGACCTCGAGGCGCTCGGCCAGGCGCTTGACCGACGCGAGGTTGGCTGCCTCGGCGAGAACCTTCAGGTAGTGCGAGCGGTCGAGCAACTGGTGCTCGAGCGCGAGGTCGCCGAGGATGGCCTCGGAGAACGGCTGCGCCTGCTCGATGCCGGACTTGGCGATCGCGGTGAAGCGGCCGAGAACCGGCGCCAGCACGTCGGGAGCGCCACCGAGAGCGCGCAGCTGCTCGCTAATCTCGCGCGAGCGCTTCTCGGCGTTGTCAGCGTTCTGCGACAGCTCGCGGCGGACGGCGTCGGTGCGGGCCTGCGCCATGCGGGTCCGGGCCACCTTGGCCTCGGACTGGGTCAGCTGCAGCAGTGCGCGCAGCTGGCCGAGGACCTTGCTCGTGTCGTTGGTGGGGCTGGTCATTGTCATCGCCTTTCGAAGGTGCGATAGGGGTGTACGGCGGTGGATGCAACTGTCGGGGGCGCTCAAAGCGTCACGGAGAAGATGCCCCAGCAGCGCTACTGTGAAACTATAGCAAGCACATTGGCGGTGTGAGCAAGCAGACCTTCGGTGGGGAATAGCGGCCTAGTATTGACGCGTGGCCGAGTCAGACCCGCCTGAGCCGGGACCAGCCGAGCGAGAGCCGAGCGCGCCCGAGCAGCAGGAGGCGGACCCGCCTTCCGACGTTCCGGAGGCGCTGCAGCACGCCCTCGATTCTTTAGTCCCAGACGAGGTGGAGGCGTCGTCCTTCGCCCCGACGAGCTCGCGGCGCTCCTCGATGCACCGGCGGTGGTGGGGGCGGCACCTGTCGGAGGTGCGCTTCCAGGCCGAGGCGATGCGGCTCAGCGTCGACCCGGTCTTCTACGGCCTCGGCGTGCCGCACGGCGACGGACGCCCTGTCGTCCTCGTCCCGGGCTTCCTCGCCGCTGATGCCAGCCTGACGGCAATGGGCAGCTGGCTGTGGCGCATCGGGTACCACGCGCACGGCAGCGGCATCCGGCTGGCCAACGTCGACTGCTCGGACCGCGCGCTCGACCGCATCGAGCGCCGGGTGGAGAAGCTCGCCGAGCGCTCCGGGCGCAAGGTGTCGCTGATCGGGCACAGCCGGGGCGGGCTGTACGTCAAGGCGCTGTGCACCCGGCGCCCGGACCTCGTCCACAACGCGGTGTCGATGGGCGCCGCGCTCGACCAGCCCTACGACATCTCGGTGCCGACCAAGGCGATGGTCGCCGCCACCCGCCGCGTCCTCGTGGCGACGAGCAGCAAGGCGCGCGAGAACGGCTGCCTGACCCGCCGCTGCACCTGCCCGTTCACCCGCGACTTCAGCGCTCCGTTCGGGTCCAACGGCTCGCCGGTGCCGCTGACGTCCATCTACTCGCGGGGCGACGGCGTGGTCTGGTGGCCCTCCTGCATCGTCCCGTACGCGAAGAACGTCGAGGTCACGGGCAGCCACGTCGGCCTGGCCTTTAACCGCAAGGCCTACCGGGCGGTGGCCCAGGCACTGGCTGCCCCGGTCACGAGCTGACCGGGGCGGGCCCCAGCGCCGACCGAGCTACACCCGGGCACCGACCTTCTCGGAGCTGGCGTGCCCCTCACCTTCACCGGTGGTGACCCCGGCGCTGCCGGGCAGGGCCTGCGGCCAGACCGGGTCACGGCCGCCGGCCAGCTTGACCATCTGACGGGCGATGACGAGCTGCTGGATCTCGTTGGCGCCCTCGTAGATCTGCAGCACCTTCGCATCGCGCATCATTCGCTCGGCCGGGAAGTCCTTCAGGTAGCCGTTGCCGCCGAGGACCTGCACCGCCTCGGTGGTCACGCGCATCGCCGCATCCGATGCGACGAGCTTGGCCATCGCGGCGAGCTTGGTCATGTCCTCGCCGCCCGCGTCGACGGCTGACGCCGCCTGGTAGGTCAGGGCCCGGCCGGCGGCAACGTCGGTCTCCATCCGGGCGAGCTTGAACTGGATGCCCTCGTGCTCCATGAGCGGGTGGCCGAACGTGCGCCTGCGGCTGGCGTAGTCGAGGGCGAGGTCGACGGCGCCCTGGCCCACGCCGACGGACTGCGCAGCGACGACCGGGCGTGACCTGTCGAAGGTCATCATCGCGATGCGGAAGCCGTCGCCCTCCTCGCCGAGCCGGTTCTCGACCGGCACCTCGACGTCGTGGAAGTGCGGAGCGCCGAGGTGCCACCCGGGCATCCCCATGGTGCGCAGCGAGTCGGCGCTGACCCCCTCCGCCTGGCCGTCGACGATGAACGCGCTGATGCCGCGCGCGCCCTCCCCGCCGGTACGCGCGAACACCACGTAGGTGTCCGAGCGGCCGGCATTGCCGATGAAGCGCTTCTCGCCGTTGAGCAGGTAGCTGTCGCCGTGCCGCTCGGCCTTGGTCTGCAGCGCGCTGGGGTCGGAGCCGACGTCGGGCTCGGTCAGCGCGTACGAGCCGAGCTTCTCACCGCGTACGAGCGGTGGTATGAAGCGCTCCTTCTGCTCCTCGGTGCCGGCCAGCATGATCGGCAGTGCCGTCAGGCTGACGTAGGCGGCCATCAGCGCCACCGTCGCCGAGATGCGGGCCAGCTCCTCGATCACCACGCACTGCGAGACGAGGCTGTGGCCGCCGCCGTCGTACTTGACGGGGATCTCCAGCCCGAGCATGTGCTCCTTGACGAGCACGGCGAACAGGTCGTCGGGGTAGTCGCAGCAGTCCGGAACCTCCAGCACCCGGTCGCGCAGTGACATCGCCACCTCGCGGGCACGGGCGCGCAGCTCCTCCTGCTCGGCGGCCAACCGCCACGAAACGTCCGACATGGGCTTCTCCTTCACTTGACCTGGTGGGCTGCTGACGACTCGGGGCGGGACGATGGAACGACCGGAAAGGACACGATGTTGAGGGCTACCAGGGCAGGGCGCTGCGGGCGGTGCGCAGCATCCCCACCGGAAGCCCGAGCGCGCGGGTGAGCGGTTCGGCTGTCGGCCGCACGGCGCGGCCGGCGACGGGGCGGCGGCGGCTCAGGAACTCGAGCACCAGCCGGGCCGACTCCTCCGGGCACTCGAGCAGGTAGGCGTGGCCGGCCCCCTCGACGATGCAGAGCTCGGCGCCCGGGATGCTCGCGGCCAGCACCCTCGCATTGACCAGGGGGGTCATCGTGTCGGCCGAGCCGTGCAGCACCAGGGTGGGGGCCTGGATGCGGGGCAGGCGCGCCCAGGTGTCGTGGTAGAAGCTCGCGAGGAAGTGGGCGAGCACGCCGTCGGGCGGTGCACGGTGCACGCGCATCCCCCGGGCGAGCCGCCGCGCGCGGTGCGGGTCGGCCCGCCGGAACTCGCGCGAGAACACCGCCCCCGCCAGGCCCTGCCCGGTCCCCGGAGCGGCTACGTCACGGGCGAGTGCCGCGAGCTCGGCCACGCTCGGGAGCACCGCACGCGGGCCACCCGGCGTCGTTGCGCCGAGGACAAGCCCGCGCACCCGCTCGGGAAAGCGCAGGGCGAGCTCCTGCGCGACCATCCCGCCATAGGACACGCCGTAGACGTGGGCGCTCTCCAAGCCCAGCGCGTCGAGCAGCCGGACGGCGTCGCCCGCGAGGCCAGGGATGGACACGACCCCGGGCAGCCCCCGCGCCTGCCGGGACCGGCCGGTGCGGCGGTGGTCGAAGGTGATGCTCTGCAGCCCGGTGTACAGCGGCAGCACCGCCTCGAACGCGGCGCCGCTGAGCGCGAAGCCCGGCAGCCACAGCAGCGGATCGCCTTGCCCCGTGGTGTCGTACCAGAGCTGGGTCGAGCCGGTGCCGACGCGCGCGTACGGCAACTCAGGTCTCGAAGACGTACTCGCCAGGGGCTGGCACCCCGGCCGGGTACTGCTCGGAGCCGAGCTCGGCCGGGGCGTCCTTCTCCCCGCCGGAGCGCGCCGCGACCCACGCGGTCCAGTCGTCCCACCAACTGCCGGGATGTGACGACGCGCCCTCCAGCCAGGCGTCGGGGTCCTTCGGGAGCTTGTCGTTGATGCGGTAGGAGGACTTGGCGTTGCCGGGCGGGTTGACCAAGGCGGCGATGTGGCCGTTGGTGGAGAGCACAAACCGGGGCTGGGACCCGAGCAGGTTCACGGTGCGGTAGCAGTTGTGCCACGGGGTGATGTGGTCGGCGATGCCCGCAACGACGTAGCTGTCGACCGTGATGGCCGACAGGTCGATCGGGGTCCCGAGCACGATGGTCTCGCCGGGTGTGACCAGTGTGTTGTGGACGGCCATCTGGATGAAGTCGCGGTGCAGCCCGGCTGCCATCCGGGTGACGTCGTTGTTCCAGAACAGGACGTCGAAGGCCGGCGGCCGCTTGCCCAGCAGGTAGTTGTTGACCCAGTAGTTCCAGATCAGGTCGTTGGGGCGCAGCCAGGCGAAGACGCCGGCGAGGCTGCGGCCGTCGAGGTAGCCCTGGCGCTGGGACTGGGCGATGGCGGCTTGGGCGTTGGACTCGTCGATGAACGAGCCAACGGTGCCGGCGTGGTGCTGGTCGAGCACCGTCACGCCGAGGGTCAGGCTCGCCACCTCTTCCTGGCGCCCGTTGGCGGCGAGGTAGGCCAGCGTGCTGCTCGCCGTGATGCCGCCGGCGCACAGCCCGAGCACGTGCGCGGAGCCGCTCTCGCTGATCTGCCGGGTGGCCTCCAGCGCGTCGAGCACGGCCTGGACGTAGGTGTCGAAGGTCCAGTCGCGCTGCTCGGCGCCGGGGTTGCGCCAGGAGATGACGAAGACGGGTTGGCCCGAGTCGAGGAAGTGCTGGACCATGCTGCGGTCGGGCGCGAGGTCGGCGACGTAGAACTTGTTGATCATCGGCGGCACCAGCAGCAGCGGGGTGGCGTGGACCTTCTCGGTCCGCGGCCGGTACTGGATCAGCTCGATGGTCGGGGTCCGCAGCACGACAGCCCCCTGGGTGACCGCGATGTTCTCGCCGACGTTGAAGGGCTCGGTGTCGACCATCGCGGGGATGTGCGGGCGGCGGCTCAAGTCGTGTGCGGCGTTGCGCACCCCCCGGACCAGGCTCTTGCCGCCGGTGTCGAGCGCCACCTTGAGCGCCATCGGGTTGAGCGGGGAGTTGCTCGGTGAGGCGGCGTCGATGAGGTTGTCGAGCAGGAACCGGGCCCGCTTGCGCGTCTTCCAGTCGAGGTCGAGCTGGGCGACCAGCTCCTCGAGCGCGGCCGAGGTCGCCAGGTAGCTCTTGCAGGCCCGGGAGTAGAGGGGGTTGTCGGTCCAGGCCGGGTCGGCGAAGCGCTTGTCTTTCTTGTCAGGGGCGACCTCGGAGCGCCCGACGGCGATCTGGGCGAGGTCCTTGGTCAGGGCGAGGCTGGTGCGTACCGGCAGCTGTGGGCGGCGCGCGAGCTGGGCCATGACCTGCAGCGTCTCGAGGCCGGGGCGCATCCGCCCTGGGCCCACGGCGGCGTCGGTCAGCATCGCGTCGAGCCCGGTGCGGTCGGCAGCGGCCTCAGAGGGCTCGTGCCCCTTGCCGGTGCCGGAGGTCTTCGGTGCGGCGCCTTTGGCAGGCTTCTCGCTCGTCGTCTCGCGTGTGGTCACTCTGGTCCTCACAGGCTGTCGGGGCCGGGGGGCATCCCCAGTGACCCTCTGCCCAGTTGTGCGCCCAGTCACAACAGTTACCCGAGGTCACAATAGGACTGCTGTGGTCAGCCGATCAGCCGACCTTCCCGACCGGCCCAGAACGGCTCACGCAGCACCTTCTTCAACAGCTTGCCCGTCGGGTTGCGGGGGAGCACTTCGACGAAGTCGACCGACCGCGGCCGCTTGAAACCGGCCAAGCGTTCCTTGGCGAACCCGAGCAGCTCGGCCTCGTCGACGTGGGCACCGGGCTGACGCACCACCATCGCCTTGACTGTCTCGCCCCAGCGTTCGTCGGGGACGCCGATGACGGCGACGTCGGCGACGGCCGGGTGGGCAGCGAGCACGTTCTCGACCTCGATGGGGTAGACGTTCTCTCCACCAGTCACGATCATGTCCTTGATCCGGTCGGTGAGGAACAGGAAGCCCTCCTCGTCGAGGTAGCCCGCGTCACCACTGCGGAACCAGCCGTCTCCCACCAGCACGGCGGCCGACTCCTCGGGCTTGTGCCAGTAGCCAGCCGTCACCTGCTGGGACCTGACCCATACCTCACCCACCTCGCCCGGCCCGGCGGGTGACCCGGTCGTCGGCTCGATCGTCATCACCTCGACCCAGGGGTAGGGCCGGCCGGCCGAGCGCAGCAGACCCGCTCGCGGCCCGTCGGGGTCGTGGTCGGCCGGGTCGAGCTGGGTGATGGCGCCGGTCGTCTCGGTCAGTCCGTAGACCTGGTAGTGCGGGGCACGCAAGGTCGCCATGGAGCGCTGCAGCACCGCACTGGTGATGGGGGAGGCGCCGTAGACGACGCAGCGCAGCGCTGACAGATCGCGCTCGGCTGCACCGGGGACGGCAGCGAGCATCGCGAGGACAGCGGGGACGAGGAACGTGTGGGTGACGCGTTGCTGCTCGAGCGTGTCGAGCAGGCGAGTCGGCTCGATCTCGGACACGATGACGCTGGCCGCACCGCGCACCATGCCGGCCAGCGCCCAGCCGGCGCCGCCGATGTGGAACAGCGGCATCGCGACGAGCGTGACAGAACCCGCGTCCATGTCCCAGCCGGTGTCGTTGGTCGTCAGCGTCGCGAGGTTCTCGTGGGAGAGCAGTACGCCCTTGGGCAGGCCGGTTGTCCCCGAGGTGTAGAGCTGCAGCGCGGTCTCGTCGGCGTGCGCTGGCGGTGTTGCTGGCGCTGAGCGCTCGATTGCTGCCCCTTGCGCTGCGTCGGCCAGCCACTGCTCGTAGTTCTCACCCACGACCACGACGCGCTGCAGGCCGAGGGCGGCTGCCCGTATCGCCTCGACCATGGGCACGAATCGCTCGCCGACGACGAGCACGCGGGCGCCTGCGTCAGCGACGACGGCGCCGAGCTCGTCGGCCGTCAGCCGCCAGTTGAGCGGCGCGAGGACCGCACCCACCTGCAACGCCCCGAACAGCACCTCGAAGAACTCCAAGCCGTTGAGGTCGAGGTAGCCGATGCGCGAGCGCGGGCCTACGCCATCGGCCGCGAGCGCGGCGGCGACTTGGCCGGCGCGGGCGTCGAGCTCGCGCCAGGTCAGGCGCTTGTCGCCGGCGTCGTTGACGAGCGCGAGCGCGTCCGGGTTGTTGCGTGCCCCGGCAACGAGGATGTCGCCCACATGAAACGTCATCGCTGCACCTCCTGATGCGGGCCGCGTGGGCGGCCGGGGCTGGACCGTAACAGCAGCCCCGGCCGCGACTCGCGCCGCGCCCGCTTCCCCCGGTCCGCCTGTGACGTGGCCGCCTCAGGCGACGTCGAACTCCTCCGGGTCGGGCCCCACCCGCTCGCCGGTGGCGAGCCCGGCCAGCTTGGCCATGTCGGCATTGTCGAGCTCGAAGCCGAAGACATCGAGGTTGTCCTTGATGCGCGAGGGCGTCACCGACTTGGGGATGGCGACGTTGCCGAGCTGGACGTGCCAGCGCAGCACGACCTGGGCCGGGCTGGTGCCCTTGGTCTCGGCCAGGGCGACGAGCGTGGGGTCCTCGAGCAGCCCCTTGCCCTGCCCGATCGGGCTCCAGGCCTCGGTCACGATCTGGTGCTGGGCGTGGAAGGCCCGCAGCTGCTCCTGCGGCAGGCGGGGGTGCAGCTCGACCTGGTTGACCGCCGGCACGATCTCGGTCTCGTCGAACAACCGCGTCAGGTGCCGCTCGGTGAAGTTCGAGACGCCGATGGCCCGGGCCCGGCCGTCGGCATAGACCTTTTCCAGCGCCTTCCAGGTCTCGACGTAGATGTCGCGCTTCGGGATGGGCCAGTGGATGAGGTAGAGGTCGACTTGCTCGAGGCCGAGCTTGCTGAGGCTGGTGTCGAACGCCTTCAGGGCCTTGTCGTAGCCCTGCTCGGAGTTCCACAGCTTGGTGGTGAGGAACAGCTCCTCGCGCGGCACGCCCGCCTCGGCGATGGCCCGCCCCACGCCCTTCTCGTTGCGGTATGCCGCCGCGGTGTCGATGAGCCGGTACCCCGACTCGATCGCTGTGCGCACCGGCTCGACGACCTCGTCCGGCGCGACCTGGAACACCCCGAAGCCGACCTGGGGGATCTCGACGCCGTTGTTCAGCTTGACCATGGGCGGCTGGGCCATCCGGTGGCTCCTTCTCGTTGGCTTTCAGGGTGTCTGTGCTGGCGGGGTGTCTGTGCTGGCGGGGTGTCTTGGCACGCTTGTCCTACCAGGAGTGGCGTGTCCGGCAGCCGTCCCGGCTAACCCCCAGGGTCCCACGGCGTGGTGGCGATCAGGCCGCCTCGAGCGCCCGCAGCACCCGGGTCTCGGAAACCGGCAGGCGGGTGCCGAGGGCCTGGGCGAACAGGCTGACCCGCAGCTCCTCGATCATCCACCGAACCTCGACCAGAGCCGGTGGAAGCGGCCGGCCGCGGCCGAGGGCGGCCACCCTCGCGTCGTACTGCTCCCGGACGTAGGCGACCTCGGCCATCCGCGCGCGGTCACGGGCCGGGTCCGCAGCCGCCTGCTCCAGCCGCCGAGCCGCGGCGCTCAGGTAGCGGGGGAGGTCCGGCAACCGGGCGGCGCCGGTGCCGGTGACGAACCCGGGATGCACGAGCGCGACCAGCTGCTCGCGGACGTCGGCGACGGCGGGCTCAGCGGCAGCCGGCACGCGCGCGGCGAGCCCGGCATCGACCTCCCTGGCCGCGGCCAGGATCCGCACCACGCCGGCGAGGACCGTGCGGAGCTGGGCCTCGAACCCGGCGCGGACCCCGGCCAGCAGCGCCTCGAAGCCGACCCGGTCCCAGGCCGGGCCGCCGCGCTCGGTCATCAGGTGGTCGACCGCGCAGCCGGCGCAGTCCTCGAGCAGGTCGGCCAGGCTGGGGTGCGGCGCCCGGGCGAGGGCCAGGCGGGCGCGGTTGTCGAGCCCGCGCTCGGCGGCCCGACGGGGGGAGGGCAGGCCCAGCAGCAGCAGGCGCCGCGTGCCGCGCCACATCGCCGCAACCTGCTCGTCCTCGCTGCCGAGAACGCGTACGCCCACGCTGTCACCCTCGTCGACAAGCGCCGGCCAGCCGCGGACCAGGCCGCCCGGTCGCTGCTGTTCGACGGTACGGGGTAGCGCGTCAAGGTCCCACCCGGTCAGCCCGGTGCGCTCGACGTCGCCGGCGACGGCCGCGATCGAGGAGCGGACCTCGGTGCGTAGGGCGGAGCGCAGCGCATCGACATCGTCGCCCTCGGCAACGGTCCGGCCGGTCTCGTCGACCACGCGGACGTGCGGCCGCAGGTGAGCGGGCAGTCGCTCGGGATGCCAGGCGTCCCGCGGGACCACGATGCCGGTGAGCAGGCGCAGCTCACGCCCGAGCGCGTCGAGCAGCGCCTCCTCGCCGGGTACCACCCGCTCGAGCACCTGCCGCGCTGTCGTCGTCGCGGGCACGAAGCTGCGGCGCAGGGCCTTGGGCAGCGTCTTGATCAGGCCGGCCACGAGCTCCTCGCGCAATCCCGGCACGAGCCACTCCAGCTGGGCCGACGGCACCCGGTTGAGCACCGCCAGCGGCACCTCGACCGTGGCGCCGTCGGCCTCGGTGCCCGGCTCGTAGCGGTAGGAGACGGGCAGGCTGATGTCGCCGGACTGCCAGACCTGTGGGTAGGCCTGCTCGACCTCCTCGAGGTCCATGCCGATCGGGGTGAGCAGGCTCGCAGTGAGCGTGAGCAGGTCCGGGCGGCGCCGTCTCTCGGTCTTCCACCACGAGTCGAAGTGCCGCGCCGAGACGACCTCGGCGGGCAGTCGCGCGTCGTAGAAGCCGAACAGCGCCTCCTCGTCGACGACGAGGTCACGGCGGCGCACCCGGTGCTCGATCTCGCCGGCCTCCTCGAGCATCCGGCGGTTGGCGGCGAGGAAGCCGTGGTGCGTGCGCCAGTCGCCCTCGACGAGGGCGCGGCGGATGAACTCCTCCCGTGACAGCTCGGGGTCGATCCCGCCATAGGCGACCTTGCGCCGGGTGACCAGCGGCAGCCCATACAGCGTCACCCGTTCGTAGGCGACCACCGAGCCGCGCCGCGCCTCCCAGTGCGGCTCGCTGTAGGTACGCACCACAAGCGGCCCGGCGAGCGGCTCCACCCACTCGGGGTCGATCCTCGCGACGGTGCGGGCCCAGAGCCGGGAGGTCTCGACCAGCTCGGCCGCGACCACCCACCGGGGCTGGCGGCGGACGAGCGACGAGCCCGGCGAGATGGCGAAGCGGGCCCCCCTCGCCCCGAGGTACTCGCGCTTGTCGCCGTCCTTGATCCCCACGTGCGAGAGCAGGCCGGCGAGCAGCGCCGTGTGCAGCTGCTGGCTGCTTGCCGGCACGTCGTTGGCTCCCATCCCGGCGTCGCGGGTGACCCGGCTCAGCTGGGCGTGCAGGTCCTGCCACTCGCGCACGCGCAGGTAGTGCAGGAACTCGGCCCGGCACATCCGTCGGAAGGCGCTCGAGGACAGCTCGCGCTGACGGTCCTGCAGGTAGCGCCACAGGTTCAGCAAGGCCAGGAAGTCCGAGGTCGGGTCGGCGAAGCGGGCGTGCTGCTCGTCGGCGGCCTGCGCCTTGTCGGCCGGTCTCTCGCGCGGGTCCTGGATGGACAGGGCAGCGACGACGACGAGCGCCTCGGACAGCGCGCCCGTGGTGTCGGCCTCGACCAGCATCCGGGCCAGGCGGGGGTCGACGGGCAGCTGCGCGATCGTCCGTCCGGCGCGGGTGATCCGCCGATCGGCGTCACGCTCGGCGGGGTCGAAAGCGCCGAGCTCGTGCAGCAGCGCGACACCGTCGCGGACGCTGCGCGCATCGGGCGGGTCGACGAAGGGGAACTGATCGACGTCGCCGAGCCCGAGCGCGGCCATCCGCAGCAGGACGGCGGCGAGGTTGGTCCGCAGGATCTCGGGCTCGGTGTAAGCGGGGCGCGACAGGTAGTCGGGCTCGCTGTAGAGCCGGATGCAGATGCCATCGGCAACGCGTCCGCACCGGCCAGCCCGCTGGTTGGCCGAGGCCTGCGAGACGGGCTCGATCGGCAGGCGCTGCACCTTGGTGCGCAGGCTGTAGCGCGAGATGCGGGCCAGGCCGGAGTCGACGACGAACCGGATGCCGGGCACGGTCAGCGAGGTCTCGGCGACGTTGGTGGCCAGCACCACCCGGGGCGCTGTGTGGGGCGCGAAGACCCGGTGCTGCTCGGCCGCGGACAGCCGGGCGTACAGCGGGAGGATCTCGGTAGTGGACGGCAGCAGCTCGGCCAGCGCGTCGGCGGCGTCGCGGATCTCGCGCTCGCCGGGCAGGAAGACCAGGACGTCGCCGGGCGCCTCCCGCCACAGCTCCTGCACCGCCGTGCCGATGGCGGTGATCGGGTCGCTGTCGTCGCTGTCGTCGCTGTCGTCGCTGTCGCGGGTGTCGGGGCTGTCGCGGGTGTCGGGGCTGCCGGCGTCCGGCTGCTCCGGACCGCCGGGCGGGCGGTAGCGCACCTCGACCGGGTAGGTCCGCCCCGAGACCTCGATGACCGGTGCGTCGTCGAAGTGCCGGGAGAACAGCTGGTGGTCGATGGTGGCGGAGGTGACGACGAGCAACAGGTCAGGGCGGCGGGGGAGCAGCCGCTTGAGGTAGCCGAGCAGGAAGTCGATCGTGAGGCTGCGCTCGTGCGCCTCGTCGAGGATGATCGTGTCGTAGCGGCGCAGCAGCCTGTCGTGCTGGATCTCGGCGAGCAGCACGCCGTCGGTCATGACCTTGACCAGGCTGTCGGCGCCGACCCGGTCGGTGAACCGGACCGCGTACCCGACCGCGTCGCCGACCTCCGAGCCCAGCTCCTCGGCCACCCGCTCGGCTGTCGCGCGGGCCGCGATGCGCCGCGGCTGGGTGTGCCCCACCATCCCGCGCACACCACGGCCGAGCTCGAGGCAGATCTTGGGCAGCTGGGTCGTCTTGCCCGAGCCGGTCTCCCCGGCCACGACGACGACCTGGTTTGCGCGGAGCGCGGCGGCAATGTCGTCCCTGCGCTGGCTGACCGGCAGGTCCTCGGGGTAGCGGACGGGCGGGACGGACGCACGGCGACGCGCGACCCGCTGCTCGGCCAGCTCGACGTCGCGGTCGAGCCGCTGCAGCGCGCCCTCCTGACCTGCGGGGTCGCGCCGGCGCCGGAGGTCGTCCAGCCGGCGGCCCAGCCGGTGCTCGTCGTACAGGGTCAACCCGGCCAGCCGTGCCCGCAGGGCCGGTGCCTGCTCGTGCCCCTCGGACGTCATCGTGCATCCAGCGTAGGTGTGCAGGTTCGCTATCGCTGCGCGGCCTGAGGGACGCGGTGGTGCGGACCTCGTTAGGAAGGCGTGAAGACGCCGTGACGGTGCCGTCAGGATTCCCCCTTCCGCCCCTTGGGCGCCTTACTACTGGATGAAGCCGCCGCCGCGGCTGCCGGTAGCGAGAGCGCTACGGGTGGATCGCGAAGGGGTCCTCGTGACTGATGTGCTGTTCGTCCTGCTTACCGTCGTGGTGTTCGCCGTGCTCGGGGTCCTCGCGCGTGGGGTGGAGCGGCTGTGACCGCGGAGAACCTGGTCGGGCTCATCCTCGCCGTCGGCCTTGTCGGCTTCCTCGGCGTTGCCCTGCTGTTCCCGGAGCGATTCTGATGCGCCGGCAGGCGACCACCGAGCGGCTGCCCGCGTGAACACCACGACGGCTGGAATCCTGTTCGTCGCCACGCTGGCACTCGCCCTGGCGGCGACCTACCGGCCCTTCGGTGACTACATGGCGCGGGTGTTCGAGAGCGAGAAGCACCTGGCCCCCGAGCGGCTGGTCTACCGGCTGACCGGCGTCGACCCCGATGCCGACCAGAGCTGGGGCGTCTACCTGCGCAGCGTGCTGGCGTTCTCCGCCGTGTCGGTACTGGCGCTCTACGCCTTCCTGCGGGTGCAGCAGGCGCACCTGTTCGGCCACCCGTACGCGGTGCCGCAGATGCCGTCCGCACAGGCCTTCAACACCGCGGCCAGCTTCGTGACCAACACCAACTGGCAGTCCTACTCGGGTGAGTCCGCGCTGGGTTACGCGGTGCAGGCCGCCGGGCTCACTGTGCAGAACTTCGCCTCCGCCGCCGTCGGAGTCGCAGTGGCCATTGCGCTGGTGCGCGGCTTCGCCCGGCACCGCAGCGACCGGCTGGGCAACTTCTGGGTCGACCTCACCCGCATCTGCTTCCGTATTCTGCTGCCGGTCTGCTTCCTCGTCGCCATCGTGTTCATCGCCGGCGGCGCGATCCAGACCTGGGAGCACTACCGCAGCGTCACGGGGCCGGCCGGGCTGGCGCAGTCTGTCCCCGGCGGCCCGTTCGCCAGCCAGGAGGCCATCAAGGAGTTCGGCACCAACGGTGGCGGAACCTTCAATGCCAACTCCGCGCACCCGTTCGAGAACCCCACCGCGTGGACGAACTGGCTGCAGGTCTATCTGATCCTCGCCATCGGCTTCTCGCTGCCCCGCACCTTCGGGCGCATGGTCGGCGACAAGCGGCAGGGCCTGGCGATCGTGGCAGTGATGAGCATCATCCTGCTGGCCAGCACCGTCATCATCACCGGCGCGCAGGCGGCGCACCACGGCACCGTGCCGACGGCGGTCGGGGCGGCCAGCGAGGGGACGGAGACCAGGTTCGGGGTGCCGCAGTCCGGGGCGTTCGCGGCGGCCACCACCGCGACCTCGACCGGCGCGGTCGACAGCTTCCACGACTCCTACACCAGCCTCGGGGGCGCCGGCGCGATGCTCAGCATCATGTACGGGGAGGTCGCCCCGGGGGGAACCGGCTCCGGCCTCTACGGCATCCTCGTGCTTGCCGTGCTCAGCGTGTTCATCGCCGGGCTGATGGTGGGCCGAACCCCCGAGTACCTCGGCAAGAAGATCGCCGGCCGAGAGGTCAAGTTCGCATCCCTCTACCTGCTGACCACCCCGACCCTGGTGCTGGTCGGTACCGGCCTCGCGATGGCGCTGCCCGGTGAGCGCGCTGCGATGCTCAACTCCGGCCCGCACGGCCTGTCCGAGGTGCTCTACGCCTTCACGTCGGCGGCCAACAACAACGGCTCCGCCTTCGCCGGGTTGTCAGTCAACACCACCTGGTACAACACAGCGCTCGGCATCGTGATGCTGCTGGGGCGCCTCGTCCCGATGATCTTCGTGCTCGGCCTGGCCGGCTCCCTGGCCCGGCAACGGCCGGTTCCTGCCTCGGCGGGCACCCTGCCGACCCACCGGCCGCTGTTCATCGGCCTGCTCACCGGCGTGACAGTGATCGTCGTCGCGCTCACCTACTTCCCGGCCCTGGCACTGGGACCGCTCGCCGAAGGGCTGCACTGATGTCCACGACCGCAATCGACTCCGGTGCCGACAAGGGGACCACAGCCAGCCCCGCACCGGCTGACCGGCCCCAGCGAGTCGAAGGCGGCCTGCTCGACCCCAAGCAGTTGCTGCGCTCGCTGCCCGACGCCGCCAAGAAGCTCGACCCACGCACCCTCTACCGCAACCCGGTCATGTTCATCGTCGAGATCGGCTCGGTATTCACGACCGTGCTGGCGGTTCGCGACCACACCAGCTTCGCGATCCAGATCGCCGTCTGGCTCTGGCTCACCGTCATCTTCGCCAACCTCGCCGAAGCCGTGGCCGAGGGCCGCGGCAAGGCCCAGGCCGACGCGCTGCGCCGGGCCAAGACCGACACCATGGCGCGCCGCCTGGTCGGCTGGACTCCCGGGGGAGCGGCGAACGCGATGCGGGAGGAGCCGGTGCCCGCGCCGCAGCTCGCGCAGGGCGACATCGTCGTCTGCGAACCGGGCGACCTCATCCCGGGTGACGGGGACGTCGTCGACGGGGTAGCGAGCGTGGACGAGTCGGCCATCACCGGCGAGTCAGCACCGGTGATCCGCGAGTCCGGCGGCGACCGGTCCAGCGTCACCGGCGGGACGAAGGTGCTCTCGGACCGCATTGTCGTGCAGATCACCCAGAAGCCCGGTGAGAGCTTCATCGACCGGATGATCGCCCTGGTCGAGGGGGCGAGCCGGCAGAAGACGCCCAACGAGATCGCGCTCAACATCCTGCTCGCGTCCCTGACGATCATCTTCCTGCTGGCGGTCGCCACGCTGCAGCCCCTCGCGATCTTCTCCAAGACCCAGCAGCCCGGGCTCCCCGACACCTCAGCGCTCGGCAGCAACGGGGTGACCGGGATCGTGCTGGTCTCGCTACTGGTCTGCCTGATCCCGACGACGATCGGGGCCCTGCTGTCCGCCATCGGAATCGCGGGGATGGACCGGCTGGTGCAGCGCAACGTGCTGGCCATGTCGGGTCGCGCGGTCGAGGCCGCCGGCGACGTCGACACCCTGCTGCTCGACAAAACCGGCACCATCACCCTGGGCAACCGGCAGGCCAGCGAGTTCACCCCGGTCGGCGGCACGACCGCGCAGGAGCTGGCCGACGCCGCGCAGCTGTCCTCGCTCGCGGACGAGACCCCCGAGGGACGCAGCATCGTCGTGCTCGCCAAGCAGAGCTACGGACTGCGCGAACGCGGCGCAGGCGAGCTCACCCACGCCAGCTTCGTGCCCTTCAGCGCCGTGACCCGGATGAGCGGGATCGACCTAGCTGCGAACGGCGCGGTCGCGCGTCAGGTCCGCAAGGGCGCGGCGGGGTCGGTCATCGCCTGGGTGCGCGAGCAGGGCAGCGAGGTGCCGCCGGACGCCGGACCGATCGTCGACGGCATCTCGGCGGCCGGCGGCACCCCCCTCGTGGTGGCCGAGAGCAGCGGTGGGACGGCACGGGTGCTGGGCGTCGTGCACCTCAAAGACGTCGTCAAGGCGGGGATGCGCGAGCGATTCGACGAGCTGCGCGCCATGGGGATCCGCACGGTGATGATCACCGGGGACAACCCGCTGACCGCCAAGGCCATCGCCGACGAAGCGGGCGTCGACGACTTCCTCGCCGAAGCCAAGCCCGAGGACAAGATGGCCCTCATCCGCAAGGAGCAGGAGGGCGGCAAGCTCGTCGCGATGACCGGCGACGGCACGAACGACGCCCCGGCCCTGGCCCAGGCCGACGTCGGCGTAGCGATGAACTCGGGGACGTCGGCGGCCAAGGAGGCCGGCAACATGGTCGACCTCGACTCCAACCCGACCAAGCTCATCGAGATCGTCGAGATCGGCAAGCAGCTGCTCATCACCCGCGGCAGCCTGACGACGTTCTCGATCGCCAACGACGTCGCGAAGTACTTCGCGATCATCCCGGCGATGTTCGCGAGTGTTTACAGTGGCCTGGACACGCTCAACATCATGCGGCTGCACTCGCCGCAGTCGGCCATCCTGTCGGCGGTCATCTTCAACGCGCTCATCGTCATCGGGCTGATCCCGCTGGCGCTGCGCGGCGTGCGCTACACCCCCAGCAGCGCCTCGCAGATGCTGCGTCGCAACCTCTACGTCTACGGGCTCGGCGGCTTGGTGGCCCCCTTCGTCGGCATCAAGGCCATCGACCTGATCGTGCAGTTCATCCCAGGGATCCGGTAACCATGGCCCGCTTCAGCTCCGGCTCGCGGCAGTACGTCGCAGCCCTGCGCCTGCTCATCGTGTTCACCGTCCTGCTGGGGATCATCTACCCCCTGGCCGTCACCGCGGCGGCGCAGCTGCCGGGGCTGAAGTCACGGGCTGACGGCTCACTGATCACCCGGGACGGCCGGCCCGTCGGCTCCCGCGTGATCGGGCAGGCGTTCACCGACGCCAAGGACGCACCGCTCGTCCAGTACCTGCAGTCGCGGCCGTCCGCTGCCGGCACCGGCGCCACAGGCTACGACCCGACGTCCTCCGGCGCTTCGAACCTCGGGCCGGAGTCGATCGTCGACACCCTGCCCGACCCGGCCAACAAGGGCGATGCCGGCAAGCAGTCGCTGCTGTCGCTGGTCTGCAGCCGCAGCCAGGCCGTCGGCCAACTCGAGGGCGTCGACGGCTCCCGCCCGTTCTGCACCCCCGGTGGCATCGGAGCCGTTCTGTCCGTCTACCACGCCGGCCCTGGCTACCAGGGCGCCATCCTGCGCGTCGTCAGCGTGAACGAGGCCTGCCCGGCCAAGCCCTTCGTCGCCGACTACCTCGGCGTTCCGGTGCAGTGCGCGACCTTCGGGCAGGACTACACGGCGGGTCGGATCGCGCCAGTACGGGGGGTCGCGCCGGCGCACCCCGCCGTGCCGGCCGATGCCGTGACCGCCTCCGGATCCGGCCTCGACCCGAGCATCAGCCCCGCCTACGCCCGGCTGCAGGTCGCCCGCATCGCCAAGGCCAGAGCCATCTCCCCGGCGCAGGTGCTCGAAGTGATCACCAAGCGCACGTCCGGTCGCGCCCTGGGTTTTCTGGGGGAGCCCACGGTGAACGTGCTGCAAGTCAACCTCGACCTGGACCGCGCCTACCCGTATCACCGGGGTTAGGCGCAACAGTGATGACACTGACGTAAGAAGCGGGAGGCGGGTGGGATGAGTCGAGGTCAGCTGCGTGTTTACCTCGGCGCCGCGCCCGGCGTGGGGAAGACCTTCCGGATGCTCGACGAGGGCAGCCGCCGCGCCGCCCGGGACACCGACGTGGTGGTCGGCTACGTCGAGACACACAACCGCCCCCGCACCGCGGAGCGGCTGGCCGGCCTGGAGCTGCTGCCCCGCAAGGAGGTGAGCTACCGCGGCTCGACTTTCACTGAGATGGACGTCGACGCCGTGCTTGCGCGCAAGCCGCAGGTGACGCTGGTCGACGAGCTCGCGCACACCAACATCCCGGGCTCGGCGCGCGAGAAGCGGTGGCAGGACGTCGAGCTGCTGCTCGAGGCGGGCATCGACGTCATCAGCACGGTCAACGTCCAGCACCTCGAGTCGGTCAACGATGTCGTCGAAGCGATCACCGGCATCCCGCAGCGGGAGACGGTGCCGGACTCGGTCGTGCGGGCCGCTGACCAGGTCGAGCTCGTCGACATGACCCCCGAGGCGCTGCGCCGGCGGATGGCACACGGCAACATCTACGCCCCGGAGAAGGTCGACGCAGCGCTGGGCAACTACTTCCGCGCCGGCAACCTCACGGCGCTGCGCGAGCTGGCCCTGCTCTGGCTCGCCGACTCCGTCGACGAGGGGCTGCAGCGCTACCGCGAGCAGCACGGCATCAACGCGACGTGGGAGACGCGCGAGCGGGTCGTCGTCGCGCTCACCGGCGGCCCCGAGGGTGACGCTCTGATCCGCCGCGCCGCGCGGATCGCCGCCCGCGCCACCGGCGGCGAGCTGCTGGCCGTGCACGTGGCGCGCAGCGACGGGCTGGCGAGCGTGGGAATCACGGCGCTCGCCGCCCAGCGGGTGCTGGTCGAGTCCCTGGGCGGCAGCTACCACTCGGTGGTCGGCGACGACGTCCCGCACGCCCTGCTCGACTTCGCCCGCGCGCAGAACGCCACCCAGGTCGTGCTCGGAGCCAGTCGCCGCCAGCCGCTGCGGGCAGCGCTCACCGGCGCGGGGGTGGGCGCCACCGTCACGCGCCTGTCCGGGCCGATCGACGTCCACATGGTCAGCCACGACTACGTCGGCCGGAGCCGGCTCGTCCCGCGCTTGACACGCGGGCTCACCGTGCGCCGCCGCGTCGCGGGCACGGCGGTCGCCGCCGTCCTGCTGGCCGCGCTGACCCCGCTGCTGGCCGCCTCGCGCGACGACGTGACGCTCGGCAGCGACCTGCTGCTGTTCCTCGTCGCCGTCGTCGTCGTCGCCCTCATCGGCGGCTTCTACCCCGCGCTGCTCGCCGCCCTCGTCGGCTCGGTGCTGCTGAACTGGTACTTCACCCAGCCGCTGCACAGCCTCACCATCGCGGATGCGAACGACGTCATCAGCCTCGCCGTCTTCGTGCTCGTCGCGGTGCTGGTGAGCTCGGTCGTCGACCTCGCTGCTCGGCGCACTCGCGAGGCCGCCCGCGCCAGCGCCGAGGCCGAGACACTCGCCACCCTCGCCGGGAGCCTGCTGCGCGGCGAGCAGGCGCTGCCCGCGCTGCTCCAACGGGTCCGGGAGACGTTTGGGATGGAGGCGGTGAGCCTGCTGCGCCGGCAGAGCACTGCGCCGGGCAGTGCCGGCAGCGGCCCGACGCTGCCCGGTGCCGGCACCTTGCGGGGCACGTGGGCCATGGTCGACAGCGTCGGGCCCGATCCGTGCGGGCATCCCGAGGCCGGCGACGCCGAGGTCGCCGTCGCCGACGACATGGCGCTGGTGCTACGCGGTCGCTCGCTTCCGGCTGAGGACCGCCGGGTGCTCGCCGCGTTCGGCGCAGAGGTCGCCGCGGCCTACCAGCAGCGCCAGCTGCAAGAGGCAGCCGCGGCGGCGGTGCCGGTCGCGGAAGCCGACCGGATGCGCACCGCCCTGCTCAACGCGGTCAGCCACGATCTGCGCAGCCCGCTGGCGGTCGCGAAGGCGGCTGTCTCCAGCCTGCGGTCGGCCGATGTCGACTGGCCCGAGCATGACCGGCGTGAGCTGCTCGGCAGCGCAGACGCCGCCCTCGACCGGCTGACCGGGCTGGTCACCAATTTGCTGGACCTGTCGCGGCTGCAGGCCGGAGTGCTGTCGGTGTTCCCTCGCCCGGTCGGGCTCGACGATGTCGTGAGCCTCGCGCTCGACCACGCGCTCGAGCGCGCCCCCAGCAGCGCTGGCGTCGACCGTGGCGGGGCGGTCGAGACCGACGTCCCGCCCGACCTGCCGGAGGTCCTGGCTGACCCCGGCCTGCTCGAGCGGGTCGTCGCCAACCTCCTGCAGAACGCCCTGCGGTACACGCCGCCGGGCATACCCGTGCTCCTGGCGGGCAGCGCCCACGGGCCGAGTGTCGAGCTGCGGGTCATCGACCGCGGGCCGGGCATCCCGGAAGCCGACCGCGAGCAGGCGTTCGCCCCCTTTCAGCGCCGGGACGACAGGTCGACCAGCGTCAGCGCCGGCGTCGGGCTCGGCCTTGCCATTGCCCGCGGCTTCACCGAGGCGATGGGCGGCACGCTCGCCATGGACGACACGCCCGGAGGGGGCCTGACCGCGGTGATCCGCTTGCCCGCTGCCAACCTGCAGCAGCCCCGGGATGCAGTAGCCACGGCGGGTCCGGACGCCGAGGACCGCCCCGACCAGCGGCCGACGAGCGTGCCTGCCGATGCGCCGCAGCCGAGCCGGGCGTCGACATGACGCGGGTGCTGGTCGTCGAGGACGACCCGGCGATGCGCCGGGCCCTGTCGCTGAACCTGGGAGCCCGCGGCTTTGAGGTCACTGCCGTCCCCGACGGCGCCGCGGCACTGGACGCGGTAGCCGCCGAGAGTCCCGACATCATCGTGCTCGACCTCGGACTGCCCGACCTCGACGGCATGGACATCATCCGCGCCGTCCGGGGCTACTCCCGCACCCCCATTGTCGTGCTGTCCGGGCGCTCGGGCAGCGGCGACAAGGTCGATGCGCTCGAAGCCGGAGCCGACGACTACGTGACCAAGCCCTTCGACGTCAACGAGCTGGTCGCGCGGCTGCGGGCCGCCACTCGCCGCGCGGACGGCAACGAGCGGCACGGCCTCATCCGGTTCGGGTCCGCCACCATCAACCTCACAGCCAAGACCGTCGAGCGCGCCGCCGACGACGGCCTGGCCCACCGGGTGCAGTTGACGCCGACGGAGTGGCACCTGCTCGAGATCCTGATCACCCACCCGGGGCGGTTGATCAGCCAGCGGCACCTGCTCGACGCGTTGCGCGGCCAGCCCGGCTACACCGACAGCAGCTACCTGCGCATCTACATGGCCCAGCTGCGCCGCAAGCTCGAGGACCAGCCCAGCCGCCCCCGGCACCTGCTCACCGAACCCGGGATGGGGTACCGCTACCAGCCGTAGCGGCGCGACCGCCCACCGCTGAGCCGGCGCCCTCGCCTCTGCGGCGAGCAGGTCACCGCCTCGTGCTCCACGCCGTGCATGCCGCGGCGCCGCGGCCCGTCACGCCATCTGCGGACTAGCCTCTGCGACCAGCGCGCCCAGCGAACGTATCGAGAGCGCTCAAGACGCCAGAAGCCTGCGCGCTGCGGGATCAGGCCGGTGCGGGACCGTCGACGTTGACAGTTGGCGGTCCGCTGCCGGCACGCGCAATGACCGCGGTGCTGCGGACCTCGCCCGGGTTCAGCTCCCGGTGCACCACCCCAGCCGGCACGTGGATGAAGTCGCCCTCGCCGGCCTCGACAACGTGGCTTCCGGCCGGGCCGGCCTCGAGTCGCATCGTCCCCGCTACGACGTAAAGGCTGGTCTCGTGCTCGCCGTGGTGGTGCCATCCCGAGCCGGCCCCGGGCTCGGTGTGCACCACACCCGCCCACAGCCCCGGCACCGCGAACGCCTGCTCGCGCGCCATGCCTGGGGTGGGATCGGCTGGCGTGCGCTGACCTGCTCGCACCACCTGCACGGTGCGCTGCTGACCAGGCTCCATCCGCCCACTATCCGCCGTTCGTGAGCGCACTGCCGGCCGGTGTGCTGGGATACGAGATGTGCGACAGCTCACCAGCCTTGATGCCCAGTTCCTCGCCATCGAGAACAACCGCCAGACCGGTCACGTAGGTGGCCTGACGGTGCTCGATCCCTCGACCGTACCGGGGGGGGCGACGCTCGACTTCGACCGCATCAACTCGCTGCTCGTCGAGCGGCTGCCGCTGCTCCCCCCGATGCGGTGGAAGCTCGCGGAGGTCCCGCTGGGCTTGGACTACCCGTACTGGGTCGACGACCCCTGCTTCGACCTCGAGTACCACCTGCGCGAGCTGGCGCTGCCCGCGCCGGGCAACGACAGCCAGATGGGGGAGCAGATCGCGCGCATCATGTCGCGCCCGCTCGACCGCAGCCGCCCCCTGTGGGAGATGTACCTGATCTCCGGGCTTGAGTCCGGCAAGGTCGCGCTGCTGTCGAAGATCCACCACGCCCTCATCGACGGCTTGTCCGGCGCCGAGATCATGGGCATCCTGCTCGACTTCGACCAGAACGGGCGCGAGACGCCCCCGCCCACGCCGAGCGATGCCCGCCAGCCGGGCACCCTCGAGATGCTCGGGCGGGCCGCCCTCAGCCTGCCGCGCTACCCCATGCGGGTGATCAGCTCGGCCCCCGCGGTTCTGCGCAACCTGCCCGACACCCAGTACCGCCCGCTGCCCGCCGTGAAGCAGCTCGACCACCTCGTCGGGTTCGTCGGGGATGCCATCGGCGGCCTGCTCGGGCGCCCGCATCCGCGCGTGGTGCGGACCGAGCTCAAGGCACCGATGACATCGTTCAACGGCCGGCTTTCACCGCACCGCCGCTTCGCGTTCGGCGATCTGCCGCTCGACCGCGTCAAGGCCTTGAAGAACACGTACGGCTGCACTGTCAACGATGTCGTCGTCGCCATCTGCGCCGGCGCGGTGCGCCGTTGGCTCACCGAGCACGACGAGCTACCCGGCGACCCGCTCGTCGCCCAGATCCCGGTCTCGGTGCGCACGTCGTCGCAGATGGGCACCTACGGCAACCGCATCCTGCTGCTCGGCGTCCCGCTGTTCACCAACCAGCCCGACCCGGTCCGGCGCCTCGAGCAGACGATGCACGCGCTCAAGGACCTCAAGTCTCGCCACAAGGCACTGCCGGCGACCCTGCTGCAGGACGCCAACAACTTCGTACCGCCCTCGCTGTTCTCCCGTGCGGCCGGGTCGATCCTGTCCCTGGCGGCCGCCGGAGCGGTGCGGCCGGTGTGGAACCTCGTCATCAGCAATGTGCCAGGCCCGCAGTTCCCGCTGTACTGCGCGGGTGCCCGCGTCGTCGCTCAGTACCCGGTGTCGGTGATCACCGACGCCATGGGGATGAACCTGACGGTGATGAGCTACAACGGCACGCTGTGCTTCGGCGTCATCGCCGACCGCGACCAGGTCAAGGATGTCTGGTGCCTGATCGCCTGGCTGGAGGAGGCGCTCGTCGAGCTGGAGCAGGCGGCGGGCTCCTCCGGCGCAACGGCCGGACGCGCGGCCAAGCGGAGCGAGGCGACCAGCGCGCGCTGACCGGCGTCCCGGACCCAGCTGGGAAGCCCGTGGCCGTCGAGTGGCTCAGACCCGTGCGGCGGCCTCTGCCCGCTTCTGCTCCTGGCGCTTGGCGAGACCGTCGACCGCGCTCAGGTATGCGCTGACGTTGGTGCGCGCCTGCTCGGCGTCGGCGTCGAGCCCTTCGAGCTCGAAGAAGCCCCACTTGCGCAGCAGCGGCCACACGACCTCGTCGTGGTGGATGCGCAGGTCATAGATGCCGGCCTTGGCGATGATGCGGGCCTTGGAGTCGAAGTCCTGAATCCCGGTGCCGGGCATCTGGAAGGACATCACCTCGCCCGCGATGGCCTGCACCGTGGCGGACGGGGCGACCTCGAGGGCAGCTGTCACCAGGTCGCGGTAGAAGATCATGTGCAGGTTCTCGTCTGCCGCCACCCGGGCGAGCAGCTTCTCGGCGACCGGGTCCTCGGTGTAGATGCCGGTGTTGCGGTGGCTGATGCGGGTGGCGAGCTCCTGCAGGGAGACGTAGGCGACCACGCGCAGCGGGTCCTTGCCACCGGTGTCGTAGCCCTGCTCCATCTGCATCATCCGGCCCCGCTCGAGCGCCACCGGGTCGACGCCGCGAGTAACCAGCAGGTAGTCGCGCATGACGATGGCGTGCCGGCCCTCCTCGGCGGTCCAGCGGTGCACCCACGTGCCCCACGCCCCGTCGCGGCCGAACGCCTGCTCGATCTCGCGGTGGTAGCTCGGCAGGTTGTCCTCGGTCAGCAGGTTGACCTCGAACGCGGTCTGGGCGATGTCCGACAGCGTCGACTGGCCCGGCTCCCATGGCAGCTCGTCGAAGTCACGGCCACGGCTCCACGGCACGTACTCGTGCGGCATCCACTCCTTGGCCACGGACAGGTGCCGGTTGAGGTTGCGCTCGGCAACCGGCTCGAGCTCGCGCAGGATGTCCAGGTCGGATGGGGCAGCCGTCGTCATGCTCCTCATGCTGCCGTCCGGCCGCGCTCGTGGGCTAGACCGGGGGAGCCAGAGTCACGCTCCCTGGACTGTTCCGGGGGAACAGTCGCAGGCTGGCACCGTCCGCTCGGGCAGGATGGCCGCCGTGGCGGTGCGCAGCGCAGGACTGCTGGTCTGGCGGCGGGATGCTGCGGGGCCGGGCAGGCCGGTACTGGTGCTGCTGGCGCATCCCGGCGGCCCGCTTTTCGCCAGGAAGGACGACGGCGTGTGGTCGGTGCCCAAGGGCGAGTACCCGCCGGAGGAGGAGCCGCTCGCCGCTGCTCGGCGTGAGTTCGCCGAGGAGGTCGGGGTGTCGGCGCCCGCCGGCGATGTTCGGCCCCTGGGGGAGGCGATCGGCCGAGCCGGCAAGGTCAATATCGTATGGGCGGTGGAGGTGGCCGACGCCGCCGGGCTGCCGGACGGGCCGGTGACGAGCAACCTGTTCCCGATGGTGTGGCCACCGCGTTCGGGGCGGATCCAGCAGTTCCCGGAGGTCGACCGCGTGGCCTGGTTCGATCTGGAGATAGCCCGGCGCAAGGTCTTCAGCGGCCAGCTCCCGTTCCTCGAGCGCCTGGCCGAGCTGGCAGCAGGTGGGGCGGCGTAGGAGCCGGGACTGTTCGCTGGAGACGCCGGCGGTCAGGCCATCGTGTCGAGGATGGCGTCGATGTCGGCCTCGCTCGTGCGGGGGTTGACCACGCAGAACCGGGTGACCGTCTCACCCTCGTAGGTCGTCGGCACCACGAAGGCGAAGTTGGCGGCCATCAGCCGGTCGGACCAGCGGGCGTACTGCTGCGCCGTCCACCCGGTCCGGCGGAACAGCACCACCGACAGGTCGGGCTCGCGCAGCAGCTCGACGTAGGAGCGGCGACGCACCTGGCCCGCCGCGTAGCGGGCCACCTCGAGCGTGCGGTCCACCGCTGAGGTGTACGCGGCCGTCCCGTGGGTGGCGAGCGAGAACCAGAACGGCAGCCCGCGGGCCCGCCGGGACAGCCCGATCGCGTAGTCCGACGGGTTCCACTCCGCGGTTTCGGTCAGCGGCTCGAGGTAGCCGGCTCGCTGGGTGTGTGCCAGGCGGGCGAGCGGCGGGTCGCGGTAGAGCAGGGCGCAGCAGTCGAAGGGCGCGAAGAGCCACTTGTGGGGGTCGACGATGAACGAGTCGGCCCGCTCGATGCCGTCGAACAGGCCGCGGACGCTGGGCGCGGCGAGGGCGGCTCCGCCATAGGCGCCGTCGACGTGCAGCCAGACCTCGTGCTCGGCGCAGAACTGCGCGACCGATGCGAGATCGTCGACGATGCCGGCGTTCGTCGTGCCCGCTGTCGCGACGACGGCGAACAGCCCCTCGCGGGAGGCGGCGTCGGGGAAGGCGGCGGCGAGCGCCGCACCGGTCAGGCGGCCACCGGCGTCGGTGCTCACGCCGACAACGCCGCAGTCCATGACCTCACACGCAGCCGACACCGAGCTGTGGCTGCTCGCTGCGGCGGCAACGACCCAGCTCGGCCGCGGCACTCCACGGCCGGCCGCTGCTGCCTCGTGCTCCATCCGCGCGCGGGCGGTGTGGCGGGCCGCGACCAGCGCCGACAGGTTGCCGACGGTGCCACCCGGGACGAACACGCCGCCGGCCTGCTCGGGCATCCCGGCGAGGTCCGCGACCCAGCGCAGCGCCTGGTTCTCGGCGTAGACCGCCCCCGCGCCTTCCAGCCACGACCCCCCGTACAGCGAGGACGCGCCGACGACGAGGTCGAACAGCGTCGCAGCCTCGGTCGGGGCGGCGGGGACGAAGGACAGGTAGCGCGGGTGGTCGACCGACAGGCAGGCGTTGGACAGCACGGTGTCGAACAAGCCCAGAGCTGCGGTGCCGCCGATGCCGCCCGGGGTGATGGTCTGGCCCGCGGCGTCGGAAAGCTCCTGCAGCGACCACGGGCCGTCGAGCGGCACCGGGTCCATGCTCATCCGCTCACGGGCGTAGGTGAGGACCTCGGCCGACAGCCGCTCCATCGCCTCGTCGTAGCGGTGCATGTCGCCAGCGTAGGAGGGGGCGGCGCCGGACGACGGGCGACTGTGCGCGGACCCGCGTCCAAGCAGCGTCAGAACAGTGGTGCCTGCAGCGCTTCGTCCACGCGTGCCACGGAAGCCGGCCGGCTCACCGGGGCCGCGAGCCGAACCGGCCGGACCAGTTCGGGTTCCTGGCGCCGGACGTCGCCCACGGCGGGGTCCACCGGGTGGATGGCCAGGGGTGGGTCGCCGGCGGCGAGGAGCTGCCGTAGCAGAGGCGCCGGGTCGATGCCCGCCGGGTCGAGCCAGGCGTCGACGTTCGTCCCGGTCACCAGGAGCGGGGCGCGGTCGTGCAGCCAGGCGAGGTCGGGCGGCGCGGGGCGGGGCGGGTGATGATCGCGACGCTGTCCACCTGGTCGCCGCCGCTAGCCGGGCGCCAGGTCGTCCAGATGCCCGCCAGCAGCAGCGGGCCGCCGCTCGCGGGTCCGGTGAGGAAGGGATGCCGACGCGCGCGGCCGCCCTCGCCGGCTGCCGGCAGGCCGCCGGCCCACTCGTACCACCCAGCAGCCGGAAGCAGGCAGCGCCGGCGCTTCAGCGGCTCGCGGAACGCCGGCCTGCCCGCCACCGACTCCACGCGGGCGTTGATCATCAGGGCACCGGCCCCGACCGCCGTCGCCCAGCTGGGCACCAGCCCCCAGCGCATCGCCCGCAGCACGCGGGTGCGGCCGACTGCCGCCGGCTCGTCAACGAGGACGGCAACCTCCGTGGTGGGGGCGACATTGGGGGAGGCGGGCAGGCCGCCGGTCAGGTCGCGGGCACCGGTCATCTCGGCCAGGTCGTCAGAGCGTGCCGCGGAGGCATACCGGCCGCACATGCTGTCATGGTGCCGGGTCGACCGCCGGTCTGCCCAGGAGCGAGCACGAAGCGTGCGGGACCAGAAACGAGGAGTCGGGATGACGCATCAGGCAGACCGGGACGTCGATGTGCTCGAGCGGGCGCTCATCTCGGTGCGGGCCGGGAACGAGGACGCGTTCGAGGCGGCCTACGCCAAAGCCGTCGCCTACCTGCGGGGCGCGGCCGGCTGCCGCGACGTGCGACTGCTTCGAGGTGTGGAGGATCCCAGCACCTATCTGCTGCTGGTGCGGTGGGCGACGCTGGAGGACCACACCGTCGGGTTCCGGCAGTCCGCGGCGTTCGGGCAGTGGCGGGCATTGCTGGGGGAGCACTTCGCCTCGCCGCCGCAGGTCGAGCACTACCAACCGCTCGCCGACGCAACCGGCCGTGCTCCGGTTCAAGCAACGGGGAGGGCTCAGGGGGCGCTGGGTAGTGCCGCCCACGTCGCCAGGTCGGTCGTCCCGGTGGTGGGGAGGCCCTTGCTGGCCTGGAAGGCGCGGAGCTGGGTGGCCGTCCCACCACCGAAGGCACCGTCAGCGGCGCCGGGGCTGAAGCCGGCCGCGGTGAGCGCGCGCTGCAGTCGCGCCACGTCGGGTCCGCTCGAGCCCACCTGGAGCAGCGGCCTGCTGGGCGATGACGGCGCCTTGCTGGGTGGGGTCGAGGCTCTCGGCGCAGAGGACGGGACCGCAGCGGCCCGGTGGGTGCGCAGGGGCCCGAACCGGCCGAGCGCGAATCCAATCGCCACAGCCAGGCCGCACAGCAGGAGTACGACGAGCAGCCAGCGTAGCCAGCCTCGGCGACGTCGGCGTGGACGACGCTCGCGCCGCATGCTGCGGGCGTCGACAGCCTCGGAAGGGTCTGGATCGGCGGGGACCTCCTCCGGCGCATCGAGCGCGCGCGTGCGTGTCGGCTCGGTCCTGGTGCCAGCCGTCGTGGGATGGGTCGGGTCGGGGTCCTCGCCGGCGTCGTAGTAGCCGGGATTGTCCCCATCGCCGGTGTCGGCCCGCCCCCCGCCGGGAGCGGGCACGAACTGGGTGCGGTCGGGGTCGAGGGGCGGGATGCCGACCGTCTCGTCCGCAGGAAGATCCGAAAGAACACTCGCGGAACCGTTCCGATCCCCGTGGGGATGCAGGCCGGGATCGACGTCGGGATGCACCCCCGCTGATGGCTCTGCCGAGCGCTCCGCTGATGGCTCCGCGAGCGGCTCCGCATGTCGCGGCCTCAGGGTCGCCAGCTCTGTGGTGCCGCCGAGCTGCCCGGCCTGACTGCCCGGCACCTCACTGCCCGTCCCCTGACTGCCAAGCCCCTGACTGCCCAACGCCTGGTTGTCCTCGACCGGTTGGCTAGGCGCCGCCACAGGGCGCAGCGGGGCCCCGCAGGGGCAGGCCGACCGCCGGTCGTCGAAGACCGGGTGGCCGTTCGGGCAGCGCCGCATCGTCTCGTCCTACCCCGTCTGGGGCGCTGGGAGCAGGCGATGTGGCCACGTCACCCGCTCAGTTCTCGTCGGGGGCCAGAACTCACCCGTCATCGGGCACCTCGGGACAGGGCCCGGCGTCGACGGCGGCGGGCAGTGGCGTGGGGCACCATGAACACCATGAGCACCATGATGGTCGGTCTCGTGCCGGGCCGCTCCGGCAGCCAGCACCGCCGCTGGAGGGCACTGCTTTCTGTTGCCATCGGCGGGCTGCTGCTCGCGGCGCCACTGGCTGGGTCGGCATCCGCGGGGGCGGTGATCGACGCCGCCCACAGCGCCCTGCAGAGCGACCCGGTCTACGTGGCACCCGACGCCGAGGCCAAGGACCTGGTCGACGCGGGCAGGGTGCGCGACGCGGCCCGGGGGAGCTCGGTCCTGGTGGCGGTGCTGCCCTCCTCAGTCATCAGGGAGGTGGGCAGCTGCTCGGCGGTTCCGGGTGCACTCAAGGGGCCGCACATCTACGCCGTTCTCTGTGGAACGCAGTTTCGGGCCGGCGCGTCCACGTCCGTGCTGCCCAATGGCGTGGCCGGAAGGCTCGCGACGCAGTCCTTCAACGACCACAAGGGGCGCAGCCGGGAGAACGTCACTGCCACCCTGGTCGAGTTCGTGAACCTGGCGAAGAACGCACAGGGCAGCAGCGGGACTTCCGCCGGCTCTAACGGGCAAACGTCGGGCACGACCACCACGCCTGCCAACACCAGCTCGGGCGGCGGCGCGGGCGGCCTGCTCGTCGGGCTGCTCGCCCTGCTGGGCCTGGGCGGGGCTGCCGCGTTCTTCCTCAGCCGCCGGCGGCGTCGCAGCCGCCAGACGGCCCAGTCGAGCACCGACCTGAACGACGCCCGCGCTGAGGTGCAGAGCCTGTACCAGCGGCTCGGCAGCGACGTCTCGACGCTCGACCCGGGCGACGACAAGGCAGCGCGACAGTCACTGTCGGACGCGAGCGAGCGCTACACCGCCGCAGGGGGGCTGCTCTCCCGCGCCTCCAGCATCGGCGAGCTGACAGCAGCCCGCCACGCCGTGGTGGAAGGTCTCTACGCCACGCGGTCGGCTCGCGAGCGACTCGGGCTCGACCTGGGCCCGCCCGTGCCGGAGACCAGCAGCAGGGAGCAGCAGCTCCAGCGCGAGCAGCAGGTCGAGGTGCAGGGCCAGCGCTACAACGGCTACCCGCAGTACATGCCGGGAGCGCCGTACTACTACCCCGGCGGGATGCTCGGCGGCGGCTTCGTGCCCGGAGGTTGGTACGGCAACCCCTTCTGGGAGGGCATGCTCATCGGCGGCCTCGCCGGCGGGGCGTTAGGCGGGTTCGGCGGCTGGGGCTTCGGCGGCGGCTATGGAATGGGCTACGGCGGCTACGGAATGGGCTACGGCGGCGGGTACGGCATGGGGTACGGCAGTGGCTACAACGAGGGCTACGAAGAGGGGCGGGAGCAGGACAGCGTCGGCGGCGGGGGTGACTTCGGCGGTGGAGGAGACTTCGGCGGCGGAGGCGGCGACTTCGGTGGGGGCGGCGACTTCGGCGGCGGAGGGGACTTCGGTGGGGGCGGTGGCGACGGCGGAGGCGGCGGCAGCTGGTGAACCCGGCCGGCTCGAGTTGGCCGCCCGGCTGCAGCCGGGCGGGGTCAGCATCGGGCTAGCCGCCCCGGCCGAGCTGACTGCTGTGGGCGAGTTGACGGCGTCGGTCTACGCCGCAGCGGGGCTCGGCGACGACGAGTACCACGCCCACTTGCGCGAGGCCGACGACCGCGCGCGGCGCGCCCGGCTCCTCGTTGCACGCGGGGTGGCACGCGGGCCGGGTGACCCCAGGCCTCTGCTCGGGACCGTCACCCTTGCGGGCGCCGACGAGGCGTATGCCGACATCGCCCAGGCGGGCGAGGCCGAGATCCGGATGCTGGCCGTCGCCCCCGAGGCCGAGGGCCTCGGCATCGGACGGCGGCTCGTCGAGGCGTGCCACCAGCTGGCCGCAGCCGGTGGTGCCCACACGATGGTGTGCTCGGTCGAGCAGCAGAACGAGCGGGCCATCGGGCTCTACCGGCGGATGGGCTATGTCCGGGCACCCGAGCGCGACTGGATGCCGGTGCCGGACCTTCGATTGCACGTCTTGACGTGTCCGCTCGAGCGCCAACCGGCTCGCAGCCGGTCCTGCACGGAAGCATCTCCGTAACCCGTCGCAACCTCCCCGACATACGGCGCTCCTATGATCATGCCCGTGACCGACCCGAGCGCGGCGCCGCTGACACTCGGGATCGAGGAGGAGTTCCACGTCGTCGACAGCGTGTCGCGGCGGGTCGCTCCCCGGGCATCGGCGCTGCTCGGCGCGCTTCCCGGTGAGCACTTTGCCGGCGAGCTGCAGCGTTCGGTCGTCGAGACCAACAGCCCCGTCGTCACCACTCTCGCCGGAGTCCGCCAGGAGATCAGCCGGCTGCGCAGCAGGCTCACGAGTGCCGCCGCTGCCGAGGGGCTCGCTGTCGTGTCGGCGGGGGCGATGCCGCTTGCCGACCCGCGCGACCTAGGAGACCGCTGAAGATCGGCCCTTCTGGGGCTGTGTTGCTAGCCGAGAAGGGTCCAGTGCGGTCTTCTGGCGGTCAGGCCCTTGTGGGGTGCATGGGGGGCTCAGGGTTTTTCGGTTGGCTGA
>JAABUM010000726.1_pt1 | contig 54921 bp, 53 predicted proteins | sample 5559161 | NCBI WGS metagenome assembly JAABUM01 (sample SAMN10711868, study PRJNA513369) | rock metagenome | isolation source: Antarctica rocks | place: Antarctica: Victoria Land, Siegfried Peak nord
AGGGAGGGCTACACGTGGATCCAGCAGCTGCTAAGCTCCTCGGTGCGGGTCTGGCGATCGGGCTTGGGGGCATCGGCCCGGGCATCGGCATCGGGCTCCTGGTGAACGGTGCGCTACAGGCGATCGGCCGCAATCCCGAGTCCGAAGGGTCGGTCCGTACGCTGATGATCGTCGGCGCTGGTCTGGCCGAGTCGGTCGCCATCTACGCGCTGGTCGTCGCCCTGATCCTCCTCTTCGTCGTCTGAGGCGGCACCGGACGAGGACAAGTAAGGTTGAGCCACTGTGGGGCCAGCGCGCCCCGCACGCTCTTTGAGGTCCAGCATATTCCGGCGTTGGATACGGTGCCGGAGTAAAGGGGCAGATAGCGATATGGGCGCACTCGGTATCCAAGGAGGGCAACTGATCACGCAGTTGCTCGCCTTCTTGATCCTTATCTATCTCCTCCAGCGCTTCGCCTATCGCCCGATCGTCAATGCGCTCGATGCGCGCGCCCGGCGCGTCCACGACAGCATGGAGCAGGCCGATCGGATCGAGCGGCAGTTGGCGGAGACGGAGACGCGCAATCAGGAGATCCTGGCCGAGTCCCGCCGCGAGGCGCAGCAGATCATCGCCAATGCGCGCGAGATCGGCGACCGTCAGATCGAGCAGGCCCGACAGGTCGCCCGCGAAGAAGCGGACAAGCAGCTGCAACTGTCCCTCGGGCAATTGCGCGCCGAGACGCAACAGGCGCGCGAGCAACTGCGCCAGGACTACGCCGACCTCGTCATTCGGGCGGCGAGTCGGGTGGTACGCCAGGAGCTCGATCCGCAGAAGCATCTGCAACTGATCGACAGCACCCTGCGCGAGGCCGATACACAGGCGGAAGGGCGACGCGCTTCTTAAGCGCGTCGTTCCCCGCCAGACAGACGATACGCGGGGGGGAGATTTTCCTCGCCCCATTACTGCGGGAGGGTGGGCGTGCCAAGTGGAGCGGCCGTCAGGCGCTACGCCCAGGCGGTTTTCGAGATGGCCGACGAGCAGGGAACGCTCGACCGATGGGAGCGTGATCTGCACTCCCTGGCGGAGGCGTTCAACGATCCGATGGTCGTGACCTATTTCGATAGTCCGCAGGTGTCGGCGCAGCAGAAGCTCGCCACCGCCGAGCAGATTATCGGGCCGGAAGCGCAACCATTGATGCGAAATCTGGTGGGGCTGCTCATCGAGCGGCGGCGCATCCGCAGCCTGCCACAGGTGTACAATCTCTTCCACGATCGCCTGCTGGAACGGCAAGGGATCGCGGTCGGCGAGGTCACCACGGCGGTGCCGCTCAGCCCGGAAGAAGTAGAACTGGTGCGGCAGCGGCTCGGCCAGGTCGTCGGGAAGCGGGTCGAGATCCGCACGACGGTCGATCCGGAGATCATCGGGGGGATCGTGGCGCGGATTGGCGATGAGCTGATCGATGGCAGCGTGATCGGGCAACTCCGCAAGCTTCGCGCGCGCCTTGTCGCGGCGGAACGGTAGCGCAAGCGGGCGACAGCATCGGGGCGGATGGCCGCCCCTGGCATGCGTCCACACCATTCGGATGATGGCATTGTCTCGGCACGGGAGGGAACCATGAGCGTTCGCGCGACGGAAATCAGCGACATTCTCCGTTCGCAGATCGAGACCTTCGGGCAGCAGCTGACCGTCACCAACGTCGGCACGGTCGTTGAGGTCGGCGACGGCATCGCCACGGTCTACGGCTTGAGCCAGGTGCAGGCGTCCGAGCTCGTCGAGTTCGAGAGCGGGGTGCGCGGCCTCGCCCTCAACCTGAACGAGGACAGTGTCGGCATCGTCATCATGGGCGATTACACCGGTATCGAGGAGGGCCAGACGGTCCGCTCGACCGGCGAGATCGCCTCGGTCCCGGTCGGCGATGCGCTGATCGGGCGCGTGGTCAACGCGCTCGGCGAGCCGATCGACGGCAAGGGGCCGATCGTCACCGACAAGACCCGCGTGATCGAGCGGATCGCGCCGGGCGTGATCGAGCGCAAGAACGTCGACACGCCGCTCCAGACCGGCATCAAGTCGGTCGACGCGATGATCCCGATCGGGCGCGGCCAGCGCGAGTTGATCATCGGTGACCGCCAGACCGGCAAGACGGCAGTGGCGATCGACACGATCATCAACCAGCAGGACACCGGCGTCGTCTGCATCTACGTGGCGATCGGCCAGAAGCAGTCGCAGATCCGTCAGGTGCAACGGACCCTCGAAGAGCGCGGCGCGATGAGCAACACGATCATCGTCGCGGCCTCCGCGTCCGACCCGGCGGCGCTCCAGTACATCGCCCCCTTCGCGGGCTGCGCGATGGGCGAGGAGTTCATGGAGACCGGGCGCGATGCGCTGATCGTCTACGACGATCTCTCGAAGCACGCCTGGGCGTATCGCCAGGTCTCCCTGCTGCTGCGCCGCCCGCCAGGGCGCGAGGCGTATCCGGGCGACGTCTTCTACCTACACTCGCGCCTCCTGGAGCGCGCGGCGCAGTTGAGCGACGAGCGCGGCGGCGGCAGCCTGACGGCCCTCCCGTTCATCGAGACGCAGGCGAACGACGTGTCGGCCTACATCCCGACGAACGTGATCTCGATCACCGACGGGCAGATCTTCCTGGAAACCGACCTCTTCAACTCCGGCATCCGCCCGGCCATCAACGTCGGCATCTCCGTCAGCCGTGTCGGCGGCGACGCGCAGATCAAGGCGATGAAGTCGGTCGCCGGGCGCATGAAGCTGGACCTCGCGCAGTTCCGCGACCTCGCGGCCTTCGCGCAGTTCGGCTCCGATCTCGACCCGGCGACGCGCGCCCAGCTCGATCGCGGCCTGCGCGTGCAGGAAGTGCTGAAGCAGCCGCAGTACCAGCCGCTGAAGGTCGAGGAGCAGGTGGCGATCATCTACCTCGTCAACAACGGCATCCTGGACACCGTCCCGGTGGAGCGGATCGCGGAATTCGAGCGTGACTACCTGGATTATCTGCGGACGAGCCACCCGCAGGTATTGGAGCAGATCCGCGACAGCCGGGTCCTCAACGACGAATCGACCGCGACGCTCACGACGGCGGCCCGCGAGTACATGCAGGGGGCCGGGTTCTCGAAGTAACGCGTAGTGGGCGGAGTGGGCCAGTGGGCGCGTGACGACGAGGGGCAATAGAACCCTCAAATCGCCGGACCACTCGACCACTCGACCACTCCGCCCACTCACCTGGGGGGTATTGTGGCGAGCTTTCGCGAGATTCGCGGACGAATCCGCAGCGTCAAGAACATCTCGCAGATCACGCGCGCGATGGAGATGGTCGCCGCTTCGCGCATGCGACGTGCGATCTCCCGCGTGACCGCGACTCGCCCGTACAGCGAGCGAATCGGCGCGGTGATCGCCAATCTCGCAGGCGGTGCCGGAACGTCCGAAGGGGATGAGAAGTTCCCCCTGCTCGATCAGCGTCCGGTCAAACGCGCGGCGATCATCCTGGTGACGACGGACAAGGGGCTCTGCGGGGCACTCAACTCCAACGTCATCCGGCGTGCGTCGCGCTACATCCTCAACGAGGCAGGGGTGCCGGTCGAGGTGATCGCCGTCGGCAAGAAGGGGCGCGACTTCATGGTCCGCTACCGCCGCGATGTGGTCGCCGAGTTCACGACGCTCGGCGATTACCCGACGCTGGCGCAGGTTTCGCCGATCGCCCAGGTGGCGGTGGACGATTTCAATTCCGGCAAGGTGGACGCGGTCTACCTGATCTATACCCGCTTCATCAACACCCTGTCGCAGCGCCCGGAGATGCAGCAACTCCTCCCGGTGCAGGCTCCGGAGCAAGCAGCCGCCACAACCGGCGACGTGATCTTCGAGCCGAGCGCGGGCGCGGTGCTGAACGCGCTGCTGCCGCGCTACGTCGATCAGCAGGTCTATCGGGCGATCCTGGAGAGTGTCGCGTCCGAGCAGAGCGCGCGGATGGTGGCGATGCGCAATGCCACCGACAATGCGCGCGATCTCGTCTCAGAACTGACCCTCTCCCTTAACAAGGCGAGGCAGGCCCGGATCACCAGCGAGGTCAGCGAGATCTCCGCCGGTGCCGCCGCCCTGGCAGGCTAGCGGGAAGTACGAGCGACGAAGTACGAAGTATTTCGTCGGCGTGCCCCGTTCTCGGCCAGCAGGATTGCTCCAAGCTGTACCTCGTCGTTCGTACTTCGTACTTCGTACTTCTTCTGGGGGATGAACATGACCGCAGCAGTGCAGGGAGCAACCGGCACGATCATGCAGATCACCGGGCCGGTGATCGATATCGAGTTTCCCTCCGACCGCTTGCCGGAGATCTACAACGCGCTGATCTTGGAGCGCGCCGACGGCGGGAGCCTGACCCTGGAGGTGCAGCAGCACCTCGGGAACGATTGGGTCCGCGCGGTGGCGATGTCCACCACCGATGGCCTACGCCGTGGGCAGGCGGTCGTCGATACCGGCGCGCCGATCAGCGTGCCGGTCGGGCCGCAGTCGCTCGGGCGCATCTTCAACGTCGTCGGCGAGACGATCGACGGCAAGGGACCCGTCGAGGCTGGCGGTTTGATCTACGCGATCCACCGCCCCACGCCGACCTTCGAGGAGCAGTCGACCGAGGTCGAGGTCTTCGAGACCGGGATCAAGGTCATCGACCTGATCGCCCCCTTCACCAAGGGCGGGAAGATCGGCATCTTCGGTGGCGCGGGCGTCGGCAAGACGGTCACGATCGCCGAGTTGATCCGCAATATCGCCGCCGTCCACAACGGCTACTCGGTCTTCACCGGCGTGGGCGAGCGCACCCGCGAGGGGACGCAGCTCTACGGTGAGATGCAGGGCTACGGCGTGATGGACAACACGGCGATGGTCTTCGGCCAGATGAACGAGCCGCCGGGCGCGCGCCTCCGTGTCGGCCTGACCGGGCTGACGATGGCCGAGTACTTCCGCGATGAGGGGCGCGACGTGCTCCTCTTCATCGATAACATCTTCCGCTTCGTGCAGGCCGGCGCGGAGGTCTCCGCACTCCTCGGTCGGATGCCGAGCGCCGTCGGTTACCAGCCGACCCTCGCCAGCGAGATGGGGCAGCTCCAGGAGCGGATCACCTCCACGACGCGCGGCTCGATCACCTCGGTGCAGGCGGTCTACGTCCCCGCCGATGACTACACCGACCCGGCCCCGGCGACGACCTTCGCCCACCTCGACGGCACGGTGGCGCTGGAGCGGGCGATCGCGTCCCGCGCGATCTTCCCGGCGGTGGACCCGCTCACCTCCACCTCGCGCATCCTCGACCCGCTGATCGTCGGCGAGGAGCACTACCGGGTGGCGCAGGAGGTCAAGCGCGTCCTCCAACGCTACAAGGACTTGCAGGACATCATCGCCATCCTCGGCATCGAGGAATTGGGCGAAGAGGACAAGGTCACCGTGGCGCGCGCGCGCCGCATCGAGCGCTTCCTCTCGCAGCCGATGTTCGTCGCGGAGGCCTTCACCGGCACCCCCGGCGAGTACGTCTCGCGGGAGGATACCGTGCGCGCCTTCGACGAAATCCTGAAGGGCCAGCACGACGATCTGCCGGAGCAGGCGTTCTACATGGCTGGCAACATGGACTCGGTCATGAAGAAGGCCGAGGGGCTCCGCCAGCCGAGCTAAGCGGCCACGATCGGTCGGGCGGCGGACGCGGGGGCGGGTGATGAGCCCGCTCCCGCGTTCTCTACTCTGCACAGCACGCCGCGATGAGTGCGCTCCGCCACCCGATGAGTGACGGGGTGCCGTAAAGAGGGGGGCAACAATGGCGAAATTGCGCGTCGAAGTGGTCACCGGCGAGCGCGAGGTCCTGGTCGAAGACGATGTGGACATGGTAATCGCGCCGGGTGTCGCCGGGGTGCTCGGCATCCTGCCGCGCCACGCGCCGCTGGTGACCACGCTCGATCCGGGCGAATTACGGATCAAGAAGGGCAACGGCGAGGAATCGCTGGCGATCGGCGGCGGCTTCCTGCAAGTCGGCCAGAATCTGGTGCTGATTCTCGCCGACTCCGCCGAGCGCAGCGAAGAGATCGACATCGCCCGCGCCGAGGAGGCCCGCCGCCGCGCGGAGGCGCAGCTGAGCACCTCGCAGGGCGCGGTCGATCCGGGCCTCGCCCAGGCGGCGATGCGCCGGTCCACGGTGCGCTTGCGCGTCGCCAACCGGCGTCGCCGCGCGACGCAGCCAGGAGAGTAGTCAGCCACGCGCGGTCCCGGTATGGACGGCGCGTACCCACCATCCGCAGCTCCGATCCTGCGCGACTATTCGATTCGTGATCGGCGACCAACGGGGGACGACAGGCGTGGCGAAACAAATCGGCATCGATCTCGGTACGGCCAACGTCCTTGTCTACGTGCGTGGCCGGGGGATCGTGATCAACGAGCCGTCGATGGTCGCCATCTCGACGCGAGATGGGAAAGTCAAGGCGGTCGGCGTCGAGGCGCGCGACATGCTCGGGCGCACCCCGGAGACGATCGAGGTCGTACGCCCCATGCGCGATGGGGTGATCGCCGACTACATGGTCACGCAGGCGATGTTGAAATACTTCATCGACAAGTCCTGCGGGCGCTTCTCGCTGATCAAGCCGGAGGTGATGATCTGCATCCCCGCCGGCACCACCGGCGTGGAGACGCGCGCGGTGCGCGACGCCGCGCTGCACGCCGGGGCGCGGCGCGTCTACCTGATCCGCGAGCCGCTGGCGGCGGCGATCGGGGCGAAAATCCCGGTGGCCGACCCGAGCGGGAACATGGTGATCGATATCGGCGGCGGCACCACCGAGATCGCGGTGATCTCGCTCAATGGCATCGTCGTCGCCAAGTCGTTGCGCGTCGGCGGCAACAAGTTCGACGACGCAATCGCCGGTTACATCAAGCGCCGCTACAACCTGGCGATCGGCGACCGCACCGCCGAGGAGATCAAGATCGCGATCGGCTCCGCCATGCCCCTCGAAGAGGATGTGGTGATGGATGTGCGCGGGCGCGATCTGGTCGCCGGGTTGCCGCGCACGGTGCAGGTCCACGCCAACGAGATCACCGAGGCGATCACCGAACCGCTGGAGGCGATCATCGGCGCGGTGCGCGCGGTCCTCGAAGAGACGCCGCCCGAATTGTCGAGCGACATCATCGACAAGGGGATGATCCTCACCGGCGGCGGCGCGATGCTCCGCAACCTCAACGATCTCCTCACCGAAGTCACCGGCGTCCCCTGCTATGTCGCCGACGATCCCCTCTCCTGCGTGGCGATCGGCACCGGCCTCGCGCTGGAACACCTCGATGTGCTCAGCGACAGCCTGGAGGAGTAGCACGGTCATGGGCAGGTACAAGCGCCTCGTTCGGCTTGCCGCGCCACTCCTAATCGGGATGCTCATGGCCTGTGGCCCATCCCAACCGAACACTCCTACGCCGATATTGACCGCCGTGACAATCGCGCCAACAATCTCCGCACAAACCGCCTCATCGAGAGGGATGCCGTCGCCTCGTGTATCCACGCCCGGCACCGCCACGCGCACGCCAACCACCCCCCTCCCGCTCGCATCGGCCCCGGCGCGGACCTCGCCCGCATCGCCCGCCGCCCCCTTCGCGCTCGCGCCGACCCAGCCCGCCTCCTGCTTCGCGGCGGGCTTCTCCGCGCCCGATCCGCAAACCTTCACGGAGCTGATGCCTGCGGTACTCGAGTACCTGTACTACCGCAAGCGCGCCGTCATCTCCGGCGAGACGCGGGAATTCCTGGACCGCTACCCGGCGCTCCGCGAGGGGGCGGACGCCGCGAGCGGGGTCAACGACGAAGTACGGATGATCGCCATCTTCAAGCAAGCATTCACCCTCATCGACGGCGACATCGATCCCGAACATTACGAGCGGATGAAAGTACGGCGCAACGGCGCGTCGGTTGAGGTCATCATCCACATGCTCGAGATCTATCTGCGGCAGGACTTTTCCATCACCGGCAGCGAGTTGCGCCTGAAACTCTCCTTGCAGCAGGCCGCTGGCACCTGGACGGTGGTGCGAACCGATGCGTTGAACGATGCGGAGCTCGCCCACGAGCGCCAGTGCCACTAGCGCGGCGACGGGGCGTCGGCCTATCATCATCGGAGCACGAAAGAAGCGCATGAAAATCGCGATCCGTTCCCCCCATAGCCTGCTGCACTTCTTCCCGCAATTCCTCGGTCGGCGACGGCGCAACTTCGCTGGCGTGACTGCACTGCTGGCCGAGACGGGCCTGAGTCGCCCCGCCCTCTTCCAACTCGTCCGTCTGGCCGAGGAACCGGACGGGCGTGGCACCGCCGAGACGTTGCGCCCCGGCTATCCCTACACCACGCAGGACATCCACTTTCCCTGGCTCACAGAAGCGCGGACCAGCGGGTACGTCGTGCAGGATGGCGATGCGTATGCGCTGACCGCGCACGGCCTCACAGTGGTCGCGCGCCTCGAAGGGGCGGCGGCGGACTATCTCGCGGCGCTGGCACCATTGCCCGTCGAGGAGTTGGTCGAACTCGCTGCCCCACTCGACACGATCGCCGCCGGACTCGATCGGCAGGCGGTCGAGCCGGGCGCGCATCTCCATCGCGCGGATCGCCTCGTCGCACTCACCCCGGCCCGTGCCGACGCGCCGCTCGTCGGTATCGAGCGCGCGATCTACGCCCTCTGGATGGCGCGCGATGACGCCCACATCGACGCTTGGAACAGCGCCCGCTTCCCACCGCAGCCGCTCGCGATCCTGACGACGCTCTGGCACGGCGAGGTCGATAGCCTCGCAGGGTTGAACGCCACCCTCGCACCGGGACAGTCGGCGGAAGAGATCGCCGCCTTTGTGGAGGAGTTGATCGAGCAGGGTTACGTGGAATGGCGGCTCGGTGTCCTCCAGCCAACACGCGCCGGGTACAACGTGCGTGAGACGATCGAGGGGGACACCGATGAGCTGTATTTCCGGCAGTGGCCCGACCTCGATCCTCGGACCGTTAACCGCCTCCACGACCTGCTGACCCGCCTGATCGCCGCTCTGCCAGATTCGCCGACGCAGCACTGACCCACCCGATTACGCACCCCTCGCGCCCGGACCGAGAGAGGCGAGATGGTATACTGACTGGCATTGGGTTAGGGCGCGGCGGCGGTCGATGACGCCAGAGGGCGTCCGTAAAAAGGTTGTAGGACGGGGCGCGTTGCCGGGGTGCGACGTGCGAAAAGGAGGCAGACGGATGACCGAGTTGAACGGGCACAGCGCGCCCGAGGCACACGCCGAGACACTCGGCACGACGGCGAGCGATCCGGTCGATGTGCTCGTGATCGGTGGCGGTCCCACCGGCCTCTTCGCGGCCTTCTACGCGGGGTTGCGGGGCGCGTCGGTGAGCATCGTCGATAGCCTGGAGAAACCGGGCGGCGCGGTCACGGCGATGTATCCCGAGAAATACATCTACGATGTCGGCGGCTTCCCGAAGGTGTTAGGCAAGGATCTGATCGCGAATCTGGTCGAGCAAGCCGGGCAGTTCAAGCCGCTGCTGAACTTCGCCGAGCGCTGCGAAAACCTGGCACACATCGCGGACGACGATGTCTTCCGCCTGGATACCGACAAGGCGAGCCACTACGGCAAGACGGTGATCATCTGCGCCGGGGTCGGGGCATTCGCGCCGAAGAAGCTCGATCTGCCGAATCTGGCCGAGTTCGAGGATCGCGGCCAGATCGTCTACTTCGTCACCCACAACGATGATTACCGCGACAAGCGCCTTTTGATCATCGGCGGCGGCGACTCGGCGGTGGACTGGGCGCTGACCCTCCAACCGATCGCCCGTGAGGTGACGCTGATCCACCGCAGCGACAACTTCCGCGCGCACGCCAAGTCGGTCGAGCAGATGCACGAGTCGGGCGTCGATGTGAACACGCACTGCGAGGCCCACGAGCTCCACGGTGAGAACGGCCACCTCCGCGCGGTCACCTTCCGCCACAACAAGACGCAGGAGCTGAAGACGGTCGAGGTCGACGCCATCATCATGAGCATCGGTTTCGTCGCGGACCTCGGCCCGCTGAAGAGCTGGGGGCTAGAGATCCAGCGCAACCAGATCGTCGCCGATCCGTTGACGATGGCGACCAATCTGCCCGCCGTCTGGGCGGCGGGCGACATCGTCACCCACCCGACCAAGTTCAAGCTAATCGCCACCGGCTTCCACGAGGCGATCACCGCCGTCAATCACGCGGTCCACCACTTGAATCCGAAGACCCGTCTCCACGGCGCGCACTCCACCAACCTCGAAATGCCGGTGAAGACGAGTTAGAGACGCTTCAAGGTTTTATCCCAACGGCTCCGGCAGAGATTGCCGGGGCCGTCGTCATACTGTGGAATGTCTGCTCATAAGACAGAGGGCCGTTGGACTGAAGTACCCATGAAGGGCAGCCACTACCCATGAAGGGCACACTGTCCCGGCTGAGGGCTGCGGCCACAAAGTCCCCTCCGCAGACTGGATTTTCAGAGCGCTAACGCCCGTCCCCTCTATCGCAGCCGCTCAAGGCGAGGAGCACTCTATGAGCAGCAGGAGCGTACCAGGACAGCCAAGAAGGACCCTCCTCTGCCTCCTCCTGCTCATGCTGACCGCTTGTGGCGGCGCGGCGACGCCGACAGCTGCACCCGCGCCCACCGTCGGCGTGCCTACCGCGACAACAGCGGCGGTCGCCGCGACGGCCACCCTGCCAGCGCCCGCGACGGCGATAGCGCCGCGCACGGCCAGCGCGACGGCGTTGCGTGCCACGCCCGCCGCGCAGATCCGGGAGACATCAACCGCGACCAGCGCGACGTGCGGGGGGGGCGTCGATCTCCTCGGCTTCTCCGACGCCCTCGACGGCGCGCGATTCGCCGACACGGATGTGGGCGGCCTCTCCGCACTTGCCTACGATACGGCGAGCGGCAGCTACCGCAGCGTCGTGGACAACGAGGGAGAGACTCCGGCGCGCGTCTACACCCTCGCGATCCCCCTCACCGATAAAGGGCTCGGCACGCCAGCGGTCACCGGGATTACGACCCTGCGCGACGCCGCCGGGACGCCCTTCACTGGGCGCACCAGCGATAATGAGGGGTTGACGGCCCTCCCTAATGGAGAACTGCTGATCGCGTCGGAGACGGAGCCGAGCATCCGGCGCTTCGGTCCCGATGGCCTGCTGCGCGGCGAGTTGCCGGTCCCCGCGCGCTTCCTCGTCGCGCCGCGCGGGGACGCAACGAACAACCTGACTTTCGAGAGCCTCGCGCTGGCACCGGGTGGCGACACGCTCTTCACCGCGACCGAGGGGCCGTTGCGCGCCGACGGCTTCACCGCCGACCTGCGCGGGCGGCTGCGGTTCCTGCGCTACAGGCGCGCGACGGGCGGTGACTTCGCCCCGGATGCCCAATTCTTCTACCTCGCCGAACCGGCGCAGGGCGTCGCCGATCTGGTGGCGCTGAGTGCCACCGATCTGCTCGTCCTCGAACGTGGGTTTATACCAGGGCGTGGCAACACCATCCGCATCTTCCGCGTCTCGCTGCTTGGCGCGACCGATGAGGCCGATCGGGAGAGCCTCGCCGCGACGGGGATCGCGCCGCTCGCCAAGACCCTGCTCGTCGATCTCGCCGCCTGCCCGCCCGGCGCAGCACGTACGCCAGCCCAACAACCAACCCCGCTCCTCGACAACTTCGAGGGGCTGGCCCTCGGCCCGCGCCTCGCCGATGGGCGACAGACACTGCTGCTGATCAGCGACAATAACTTCGGGCGCGATCAGGTGACGCGCATCGTGGCGCTGGCCTTCGCCCCCTGAATTCGCCCATCATTCGTTTCCTGTCCTGAAGGTCAGCCCATTCTCGCTCCGGAGTGGGCGGTGGGATGCTAAGCTTATCCACCCTGTGACGGTGCGAGAGACTACGCGCACACGGTTGAGCAGATGACCCGATATGACGCGATGGTGAACGATGTACGACGCCCTGATGCTCGCCGCGATCGTCGATGAGCTGAACGATCGCCTCCTCGATGGCAAGGTACAACGCACGCTGCTCCTCGATCCGCTGACCTTCGGCTTCCAGATCTACTCCCATAGCGGTCGGCACCAACTGCTGGTCAGCGCGGGAGCGAGCAATACGCGGATGCACCTCGTCGGGGCGGGCGACGAGCCGACGCGCCTGACCGGCGACGCCGCCAAGGTCACGCCGCTCCTCCTCCTCCTCCGCAAGTATGTGCGTGGCGCGCGCCTCGTCCGAATCTACCAGGAGTCGCCGCTCGAACGGGTCGCCTTCCTCCGCTTCGCCAAGTTCATCCCCTTCGATTTGCCCGCCGCCGATGCGGAGCCGAGCGACGAGGAAGAGGACGACGAACTGGCGCTCGATGGGGAGCTGGTCGAAACGACCCTGGTGGTCGAGATCATGGGGCGGCACAGCAACCTGATCCTGATCGACAGCGCCGGACAGATCATCGACAGCGCCAAGCGCATCCCGAGTCATCTCAGCCGGGTCCGCCCCGTCCTCCCCAAACGCCCCTACGAGCCGGTGCCGCCGCAGGACAAAGCCGACCCGCGCACGATCGGCCCGCGCGATCTCGCGGCATTGCTCGCGGCCAGCCCGGACGCCCAGCTCCAGCAAGTGCTCGTCGGTGCGCTACGCGGGCTGAGCCCGCAGACGGCGCGCGAGGTGGCCTTCCGGGCGACGGGTGCGGCGCGGACCAAGGCGGGCGCGGCGCAAGAGCATATCGCCGCGATCCGGCAGGCGCTCGACGAGATCTACGCGCCCCTGCATACCGGGGCGTGGGCACCCCGTCTCTATCTCCGCGCGGACGACGCGCCGACCGGTGATGGGGAGGGCGCTGACACGGCGAAGCCGGGGGGCGTGCCGATCGCGTTCTCGCCCTTCCCCCTTTTCCACCTGCGTGATCTGCGCGAGGAGCGCTTCCGCAGCCCTTCGGCCCTGGTCGAGCGCTTCTTCGGGGCCACGGCGCGGGTGCAGGCCCATGCCCAGCGCAAGGACGCCCTCGCCGCCACGATCGGCCAGGAGCGCGACCGCCTCGCCGGGCGGGAGCGGGCGCTGCTGGTCGAGGCGACGCGCGCCGAGGAGGCCGAGCGCTGGCGACGCTGGGGCGAGGCGATCTACGCCTACGCCTGGTCATTGTCGCCGGGCCAGCGCGAACTCGTCGCGGACGACCTGACGGTGCCGCTCGAACCGGGCCTCACGCCGAGCGAGCAGGCCCAGGAATACTTCGAGCGTTACCGCAAGGCCCAGAGCGCCGCCGCCAACGTCCCGGCCCTCCTGGCGGAGACGCGCGCTGCCCTGGCCTACATCGATCAGGTGCTGACCCTGATCCAGCTCGCCAGCGGCTACGACCAGATCGCGGCGCTCGACCGCGAGTGGCAGGACTGGCGCGCGGGTCGCCAGCGCCCGCAGGAGGGGATCGCGACACAGGGGCGGGGCAAGAAGGGGGGGCAACGCAACAAGGGCGGCGCGAAAGGCTCCGGCGCGGGTCGCCCACAGGTGTTGCGGGCGCGCGGCGGACATCAGATCTTCATCGGCCACACCGGCGCGCAGAACGACGCCGTGACCTTCGACATCGCCGGGCCGGAGGATAGCTGGCTCCACAGCCGGGGAGTGCCAGGTTCGCATGTGATCGTTAAATGGTCGGGCGGGGACAAGGACGACACGATCCTCCAGGCCGCCGCCGAACTCGCCGCCTACTACAGCGGCGGGCGTGAATCGGGGCGGGTCGAGGTCGATCACGCCGCGCGCCGCGATGTGCGCAAGATCAAGGGGGGCGGGCTGGGGATGGTCACCTACCGCAACGAGCATACGGTGCGCGTGACGCCGCGCGGCGAGGACGAGCTGCGGCGGATCGGGCTGGTGGACTGATCGCGGCGACCACACAGGCAGAAAGGCGGGGCGGGGCTTGATTGCCCGGCCCCGCCCTCGTTGTACCCAGTCGCCGCTTGCCGTGCTTACGCCCCGGCGGCGCTGGCGGCGGTGCGGCGCTTCGCGCGGGCCACGAGCCGGGCCAGCAGGAGGCCCAGTTCGTAGAGGAGGTACATCGGTGCCCAGACGACCAGCATGCTGATCGCGTCGGGCGTCGGTGTGATCACGGCGGCGGCGATCATCAGGCCGACCGCCGCGTATTTGCGCGTCTTCCGCATGGTCTCGAACTGCACGATGTTAAGCGCGGCCAGGAGGAACATCACGATCGGCAACTCGAAGAAAACGCCGGTCCAGAGCGAGAGGCTGGAAAAGAAGCCGAAGACATCGCCGATAGCGAGGAGATTGGTAATCCCGCCAGCCGCACTAAAAGCGAGGAGGAAGTGGTACATATTCGGGATCGCCACCAGTGAGGCGAAGAGTACCCCGGCCACGAAGAAGAGCATCGCGAAGGGGAGGGTGGCGTAGAGGTAGCGTCGCTCGGTGCGAGTGAGGCCAGGAGCGAGGAAGCGAATGATCTGGTACACAAGGACCGGCATCGCGAAGCAAATGCCGAGATACAGGGTGATTTTCAGATACGTACTGACATAGTCGGTCGAACTTGTTTGGACAAGTTGAGAGTTCGGATCGGCCCGGTTGACGACATACTTGAAATAATCGATCACTCGCTGCGTGAAGAAGAAGCCACCGATCATGCCGAGCAGCACCGCCACACACATCTTGATCAGGCGGTCGCGCAACTCTTTGAGGTGATCGACCAGCGTCATCGGCTGATCTTCGGCCTCTTGCTGCGACGGCGACGGCGCATTATTGCCGACCGAGCTCAGCGCGCCGCCTGCTGCTGCGGTATCACTGATCGACCAGGCCCCCGCCCGCTGTTCTTCCTCGATCGTCGCCATGCTGCCTATCCCCTTGCGTCGCCACGGGCCGCCGCTGCGGAGCGAAGTGATGATCCGTGCAGCGCGACAAGCCAGTATCCGCTGTTCAATGACTGATACGGAAGTATACATGAAACGGGTCACGGGCAACCCCGTCATGCCGACAGGACTGCCCGTGACCGGAAGAGCTGAACAGGTACAACGCCGCGCGTGTACGGCAAGGGCCTTAGCTCATGTGCTCGTTGATGTACTCTTGCGCCACGCCGACGGTCGTCAGGGTGTTGGCATCCTCGTCGGAGATCTCGACGCCGAACTCTTCTTCGAGCGCCATGATCAACTCGACCAGATCGAGAGAGTCGGCATTCAGATCTTCGATGAAGTGGGCATCGGGGGTGACGCGCTCTTCCTCGACGCCAAGCTGATCGGCGATGATCTTCTTCAGTTTCTCATTCACCGACCCGGTATCTGCGGTCATGCCTTCTCCTCCTCTGGTGCAATCCCCGGAACAGGCCGAACACCCGGCACCATCCCCCAATAATGGCGAAGTATAGCGACTCCACGGGCACATGCAACACGCGCCGCGCGATCACTCCGATTCGGGGCGCTGCTCGGTCACCACCGTGCCGAGGACGCCATTGACAAAGCGCCCGGAATTATCGCCACCGAAGCGCTTGGCGAGTTCCACCGCCTCGTTGATCACCGCCTTCACCGGCACATCGCGCTCGATCAGCAACTCCCAGAGGGCCATCCGCAGGATCGTCCGGTCGATCGCGGGCAATTGCGGCACCGGCCAGGCGGGCGCATTCTTGGCGATGATAGCATCCAGACGCGCGCATTCATTGCCGACCCCGCGTACCAGGCTCTCGATGAACTGTCGGGTCGCGAGAGGCATCTGCGAGCTGCCGAGGTAGCGCTGCAACACCTCATCGGTGCCATGCGTTGCCGTATCGATCTCGAACAGCGCCTGCAAGGCGGTGATCCGCGCTTCGTGCCGTCGCCCCGATACGGTCGTGCTCGATCCGCCGCTCATCGCATCCTTGTGTCTGGGCGAACTATCGTCGCGGGCCACACTATGCCGCCCGCCGCTGACGAATTGTACCACCCCGTACCGTTCATCGCGACACATTAGCTGCGCCCGGTCGGCACACCGCGCTATGTAGGTCGCCGTATCGATGCCAGCTAAGGCCTGCTCACGCGCGCTTGAGCGACTCGCGATACAGCGCGTCGATATGCACCCGGGCACCGTCGATCACCGGAAAGCCACAGTCGTAGCCGTCGAAGGCCAGGAAGAGATCGGTGCCCCCCAGTAGCACGGCCTCGGCCCCCTGGTGCTGGCATAATTCCTGTCCGACGGAAAAGAACAAGGCACGCTGCTGCGCGGTCGCCTGACCAGCAAGGGCCATCGACACATATTCGCGATGCACAGCATCGAAACTGTCCCCCCCGGGTACGACCACTTCCACAGCAGCGATACTGCCATAGACTCGGGAATTCATGACGACGCCGGTACCCAGTATGCCAACACGGGTCAATCTCCTGCGGCGAAGCTCGGCTTCCAGCTCGGGGATGACGTTGATGATCGGCAGCGGGCAGATCTTCGTCAGTTCGTCGATGCAAAAATGCCCGCCGATGGATGTAACTGCCACAGCCGCCGCACCCGCCGCCTGGAGACGCCGCGCCAGCTGGAGAAATATTTGTGCCTGTTTTTCGGGTGCATCATCGGCCATATTCTGCATCAAATCGCGCAACTCGGCGTGTGCGATCGTGAGTTCCATCCGCTGACCGGTGGCAGCATGGGCGCGCGCAAGATCGCGGTAATAGAATTCGGTCGCTGCGGGTCCGATGCCGCCAATCAGGCCGATGTGCATTGCCTTGCCCCTTCTCGATGCGCGCTCGTGCGACACGCCGGATGCCGAGCAGACCGCTCCCCATGCCGCCCAGGCCGATAACCCGTGTTGGCAGCTATCGCCGCGACACGTCTCAGGCGCGGACGTCGTCCACGTAGACGTTAATCGCCCCCACCGTCATCCCGACCATCCGCTCCAACGCCTCGCCGACCTCTTGCTGCACGCGATGGCCGAGTTCGAGGATGTTGGCGTCGGCGCGGGCGATGATCGCGATCTCCGCGCTGACCGTGTCGTCGGCGACTCGCACATGCACCCCGCTCGGCGGTTGGCTGTCACCGAGCGCCCGCCCGCGCAGCCGGTCGAAGCGGGGATGGCGCGAGCACATCGCCGCCACCCCCGGCACGCGCAACGTGGAGCGTTCCACGATCTGCGCCAACACCGCCGGGGCGATCAGCACCCGCCCGAGCGGCGTCCCGGCCTCGATACCCGCCCCCTCGTCACCGCTCATCATTCCCCAGCCTCCTGCGGACGGATCCGCTCCAGATAGTGCGGGATGAAGTTCGTGCTCAACTCGCCGCGCCGGAAGAGCGGATCGCGCAGGAGGGCCAGGTGGAATGGCACCGTCGTCTTGATGCCGGTGATGACGCACTCTTGCAGGGCGCGCTCGGCGCGGGCGATCGCCTCGTTCCGATCCTCGCCCCAACAGATCAGCTTCGCCAGCAACGAGTCGTAGTACGGCGGGGCGACGTAGCCGGGGAAGAGATGGGTGTCCAGTCGGATCCCCGGCCCGCCCGGCGCGAGGAAGGCGGAGATCGTCCCGGCGTTCGGCTCGAAGTTGCGGGTCGGGTCTTCCGCCGTGATCCGGCACTCGATCGCGTGGCCGCGTGTCTCGATGTGGCGCTGTTCGAGGGTCAGCGGCTCCCCGGCGGCGAGGCGCAATTGCCACTTCACGAGATCGATCCCGGTCGTCACCTCGGTGATGGGATGCTCGACCTGGATGCGCGTGTTCATCTCCATGAAGTAGACGTGGCCATCCTTGCCGAGCAAGAACTCGAAGGTGCCGACGCTGGCGTAGCCGATCGCCCTGGCCCCTTTGATCGCCGCCTTGAAGAGATTCTGTCGCACGCTGTCGCGCAGGCCGGGGGCAGGGGCCTCCTCCAGCACCTTCTGGTGGCGACGCTGCAACGAGCATTCGCGCTCGCCGACCGCCACGACATGCCCCTTGCCGTCGGCGATGATCTGGACCTCGACGTGGCGCGGATCTTCGAGATACTTCTCGACGTAGATGTCGCCGTTGCCGAACGCCGCCTCGGCCTCGGCCTGGGCGACCGGCAACGCCGTCAGCAATTCGCGGTCCGAGCGCACGACGCGCATGCCGCGACCGCCGCCCCCCGCCGCCGCCTTGAGGATGATCGGGTAGCCGATCTTGCGGGCGATCGCCTGCATGGCGCGCGCATTCGGCAGCGGCTCCTCGCTGCCGGGGAGCATCGGCAGTCCCGCCTCTTTCATCAGCTTGCGCGCCAGGGCCTTGTCGCCCATCTTCGCGATCGCCGCGCCGGGCGGGCCGATGAACGTCAGGCCCACCTGCGCGCAGACATCGGCCAGATAGGCGTTCTCGGAGAGGAAGCCGTAGCCGGGATGGATCGCATCCGCCCCGGTGATCCGCGCGGCGCTGATGATCGCCGGGATGTTGTTGTAGCTCCGCGCGCTCTGCGGCGGGCCGATGCAGACCGCCTCCTCGGCCAGGCGCACCGGCAGGGAATCGCGATCGGCTTCGCTGTAGGCGACCACCGCCGGGATCCGCAGATCACGACAGGCGCGCAGGATTCGCAACGCGATCTCGCCCCGATTGGCGATCAGCACTTTTTTTAGCATCGACCTACCCCGATGAGCGACGAATGACGAGTGACGAAGAAAGTACGAAGTACGAATGACGAAGTACGAGCAGGGCGTGAGGAGGTACTCTTGCACCCGCTCACATCGCCATGCCGCCGTCCACGCTGAGCACCTGGCCGGTGATGTAGCGCGCGGCGGGGGAGGCCAGGAAGGCGACCGCCTCCGCGATGTCCTCGGCCTCGCCGAAGTGTCCGAGCGGGATCGCCTTCAACGCACCCGCCGCCAGTTCCGCCCCGAGCGCGGCGGTCATATCGGTATTGATGAAGCCGGGCGCGACGGCGTTGACGGTGATGCCGCGCGAGGCGACTTCCCTGGCGAGGCTCTTGGTCAGGCCGATCAGCCCCGCCTTGGCGGCGGCGTAGTTCGCCTGCCCGGCATTGCCGACGATCCCCACCACGGAGCTGATCGAGATGATCCGCCCGTTCCCCCGCGCCTTCAGCAAGGGACGCAGGGCCGCCTTGGCGCAGAGGAACGCCCCTTTCAGGTTCGTGGAGAGGACCGCGTCCCAGTCCTCCTCGCTCATCCGCAGGGTGAGATTGTCGCGCGTGATCCCGGCGTTGTTGACGAGGATGTCGAGCCGCCCGAGCCCCGCGACGGTATCCGCGACCAACTTTGCGGCCCCCGCAGCGGTGGCGACATCGCCGCCCAGCGCGAGTGCCCGCCCGCCCGCCGCCTCGATCTGGGCCACGATCGCCGCCGCCGCCTCGGCATTGCCGCGATAGTTGACGGCCACCGCGATCCCGTCCTGCGCCAGGCGCAGCGCGATCGCCCTGCCGATGCCTCGGCTCCCGCCGGTAACCAGAGCGACCCGCCCCGTTGCCTCGCTCATCGTCCCCTCCGCGCGCCCTACCGGCGATCTCTGGACAGGCGACCCCGTACCGATCACCGACCCGCTGGACAGGCGACCCCGGGCCGGTCGCCGATCCTTAGACAGGCGGCATGGTAGCACAAATCGGCGTGCGAGCGTCCCGATGTGTTACCATCACACCGTAGAACAAAGGTACGGTTTCTGCGTCGGGTCATGCAGCTCTGCTACGTCGGTGGACGGTGTACCCACAGGACCGGTCGGTGCCAGCAAGGAGCGTCCTCCGCCGTGACCGGTAACTCTCATGTCACTATCGGTGTGATGACCTATGCGGCGCTCTGGGCACTGCCACTCGGGCCGGTGCGCATCCCTGTGCCGAATGCGCTCTCGCCGACAGCCGTATCGCCCCCCACCGAGCCGTTCGCTGTCGTGCTCGGCCCGCTCGGCGTGCCCATGCTCGCGGATCTGCGCTCGGTTTTCACCCTCCTGGTCGCGCTCGTCCTCGTCGGCTTCGGCGCGCTCCTGCCCGATGTCGATCACCCCGAGGGGCGATTGGTCAACTCGCGCTTCTTCGGTATCCATTTTTTCCGCGTCTTCCCGTGGCTCCTCGGACTGATCGGCGTGTTGTACAAGGCGCTGACCGCCGCGATCGCGGCCCTCTTCCGGATTTTCGGCGTTCGTCTGCGCGGTCACGGTTTCCGCGCGAACTTCGGGCACCGCGGGATCACCCATTCGCTGCTGGCGCTCGGGCTGCTCGTCGCCCTCGGCGAACTGCCACTGTTCCCCTGGCACTGGCTGCACCTCGGCTTCCTGATCGGCTGGGGCTATGCCTCGCACCTCCTGGCCGACGCGCTGACGAAACAGGGGGTGCCGCTCCTCTGGCCGCTCGACCGCCGCTTCGGCTTTCCGCCCTTCCGCGCCCTGCGCCTCACGACCGGACGCTTCATGGAGTACGCGCTCGTCGCCGTCCTGACGGTCGCCTGCCTGATCAATATCCTCGGCGCGTTCTCCTAACGCGCCGCACCAGGCGGCCAGGCTAGGCGCGGAGTGGTGCGCGGACCGTGCGGCGCACTACACTCGTCGCGTGAATGGTCGTAGCGACGGAGCGAGCGTGAGCGACGAGTCGGCCAGGGAGGCCCTGCACATCACGATCGGCGGTCGACAGATCGCCATTACCGCCCGCAATCCTCTCAAAGCCCTCTTCGGCGAGGCGTTGCACCTCCTCGGGCGTCTCCCGCTGATCACCTTGCACAGCCGCTACATCGCGCCGCGCAGCCTGCATCTGGAAACGGTGCGAGTGGGGCTGCCGACCGTGATGCCGGAGCTGGCAGGGCTGCGCGTCGGCTTCATCACCGATATCCACCACGAGCCGGGCCGCCCGATCGCCCTGCTCGAACGGGCGATCCGCCTTCTCCGTGAGGAATCGCCCGACCTGATCCTCCTCGGCGGCGATTATGTCAATAGTGTGGCGCGCGACTTCGACTGCCCGCTCGCGCTCCTCGCGAGGCTGCGCGCGCCGCTCGGCGTCTACGGCGTCCTCGGCAACCACGATTACTGGGCGGGCGGCGATTATCTCGCGGCCCGCCTCGCGAGCATCGGCGTGACGATGCTCCGCAACGAGGCGCGTCGCCTGCGTGCGCCCGGTGGCGGCCACTTCTGGCTCGTCGGGGTCGATTCCGCCGTGCGACGGCACGACGATCTGGAGGGGGCGCTCGTCCCGATCCCCGCCGACGACTTCCGGCTCCTCCTGGCGCACGAGCCGGAGGTCGCCGATATGGTGATGCGGCGCGGCCTGCGCGTGGACCTGCAACTCTCCGGCCATAGCCACGGCGGACAGGTCGTCCTGCCACGAATCGGCGCGCCGATGCTGCCGCGCCTGGGGCGGCGCTACATCCGGGGGCTTTACACCACGCCGCCGATCTACACCAGTCGCGGCCTCGGCGCGGTCCCGCCCTACCTGCGCTTCAACAGCCCGCCCGAGGTGACGGTGATCACCCTCGCCGCCCTTCCGAAGGGGCACCCAGAGGAGCGCGGCGCGGCGCTCCCAGCCAACGCTGGCCACATAGACCGAGGCGCTAACGGAGTGAGCGATGACCGACCCTTCCCTACTCAGCGATAGACGGCACCAACGCTCGCAGCCTTATCATCACGGGCGTCGTTTCGCGTCGGGGGCATGGAACTGCCCCCTACGCCCCGCCGCGCATCGCCGCAAAACGCGCGAAGTAGTCGGGGAAGGTCTTGGCGACGCAACCGGGGTCTGCGATGCTGATGCCGGGGACGCGCAGGCCGATCAGCGCAAAACTCATCGCCATGCGGTGATCGTCGTAGGTGGCGACCGTGCCGCCGTGCAGCGTCGAGGGATGGATCGTCAGGCCGTCGGGGCGCTCGTCCACGCGGCAGCCGAGGCGGCGCAGTTCGGTCACGACGGCGGCGACCCGATCGGTCTCTTTCAGGCGCGCGTGCGCGAGGCCGCGCATCGTCACCGGGCCGTCGGCGAACGGGGCGATCGCGGCGAGGGTCTGCGCGGTGTCGGAGATGTCGCCCATATCCGCGTCGATGCCGCGCAACTGGGCGGGACCGCGCACCACGATCGCGTCGCCGCCGCGTTCCACGACGCAGCCCATCCGTTCGAGCACATCCACGAAGGCGAGATCCCCCTGGACCGCGCCGCGCCCCAGCCCCGCCACGCGCACCGTGCCGCCGGTAAGGGCGGCGGCGGCGTAGAAGTACGAGGCGGCGGTGGCGTCGGGCTCGATCGCGTAGTCGCGCGCCGCGTAGACGCCGGGCGGCACGAGGAAGCGGTCGCTATCCTCGATCGTGGCGATGCCGAAGTCGCGCATGATCGCGGTCGTGATGCCGATGTACGGGCGCGAGACCAGCTCCCCCTCGACCTGGACCGCCAGGCCGCCGCCCGTGTACGGCCCGACCATCAGCAGGGCACTAAGAAATTGGCTGCTGAGGTCGCCGCGCACGCTGCACACCTCACCCGGCAGCCCGCTCGCCTCCGCGACGATCGGCGGGCTATCGTTCCCCTCCTGCCCGTAGATCGTCGCCCCGAGTTGGCGCAGCGCCGTCAGCAGCGGCGCGATCGGGCGCTCGCGGATGCGCGGCACGCCATCAAGGACGTAGCGCCCGCGCCCGAGCGGCAGCGCGGCGGTGAGGAAGCGCGCCGCCGTCCCCGAGGCCCCGATGAAGAGCGTCGCCTCGCGCGCCGGGAAGTGCCCCCCCCGTCCCACGATGGTGAAGCGCGCGCCAGCGGCGGTATCGTCCTGCTCGACCGCGATACCGAGCGCACGCAACGCCCCGGCCATGTAGCGTGTATCGTCGCTCGCCAGCGCCCCGGTGAGGACCGAGCGCCCCGACGCCAGTGCGGCGATCAGGAGGGCGCGATTGGTCAAACTCTTCGAGCCCGGCACGGTCACGGTCGCGTCGAGCGGCCCGGTCAGGGGCGCGATAGACAGGGCATCCTCGGTGTGTGCGGTCATCAGCGTTGACCCTCCCCTTCTTCTACGCGCAGCACAGGGAGTATACCCGAGCCGCGCGACGGCACACCCCGCCGCAACTCATAACTGGGGGACACGTTGTACCAATGGCCTATGGGGGGTTGCACATGCGCGTGGTAAACTTCGCCGCGTTCCCGGTCACCCGAGGGCGATTTCCTAGCGATGAACGTGCGAGGCAAGAGATTAAGAGGGGGATCATGCAGAGCGATCGGCACCTGACAGGCGGCATGGCGCGACGGCGCTGGCCCGGATTGCTGCTGATAGTGATCTTCCTGAGCGGCTTCGCGGTGGCCTGCGGCGGCGGCACCACACCGACCGCCGCCCCCATCATCGCGCAGGCCACCGCCACACAGGCGAGCGCATCGGTCGCCCCCAGCGCGGCGCCGACCCGCGCCTCGGGCGCGCCGACGGTCGCCCCCACCCGGGCCGGCACGACGACGACCAGCCGCCCGCTGACGCAGGCGATCACGACCACCTTCCCCGGCAAGGTCGCGGGGCTCGACTACGGGATGAACGTCTGGCTACCGAACGCCGAGCAGGATCGCACGCTCGACCTGCTGACCGGCGCGGGCTTCGGCTGGGCGCGGCAGTGGATCTCCTGGGAGAGCGTCGAGCCGACGCAGGGGAGCTACAGCTGGGACACCCTCGACAAGGTCGTGGATACCGCCCAGCGCAAGAACGTGAAGCTGATGCTGATCCTCCTCCGCTCCCCCGCCTGGGTCGGGACGAACGGCGGGATGCCGAAGGACAAGCAACTCTTCGCCCGGTTCGCCGGCACCGTCGCCGCGCGCTACAAGGACAAGGTCGCGGCCTACGAGGTCTGGAACGAGGAGAACCTCGCGGGCGAGACCGGCGGCACGGTCAATCCCGCCGAGTACGCCGAGCTACTGAAGGCGACCTTCCCGGCGATCAAGGCCGCCGACCCGAAGGCGCTGGTCGTCTTCGGCGGGCTGACCCCCACCGGGGAGAACAACCCCTCCTTAGCAGTCGATGACGCGATCTATCTGAAGCAGATCTACGCCTACAACGGCGGCGAGATCAAGCAATACTTCGACATTCTCGGTATCCACGCCACCGGCACCCTGAATCCCCCGGAAACCCTCTTCCCGGATAAACCGGGGCCGGGGCCGGGCTTCTTCGATAACCATTCATTCTACTTCCGCCGCGCCGAAGACCTCCGCAAGGTGATGGAGGACGCGGGTGATGGCCAGAAGCAGGCGTGGATCACCGAGTTCGGTTGGAGCACCAAGAACGCCGCGAAGGGCTACGAGTACGGGGAGTACGTCAGCGAGGACCAGCAGGCGCAGTATCTCGTCCGCGCCTTCGACTGGGCCAAGCAGAACTGGCCGTGGGTGGGCGTGCTGTTCGTCTGGAACCTCAACTTCTCCACCGTCTCCCCCGCGACCGACGAGAAGTCGCCGTGGAGTATCCTCTACGCCGACTACTCGCCCCGCCCTGCCTACGATGCCCTCAAGAAGATGCCGAAGCGCTGATCGGTTCCCAATAGGCATTTACAAGGAGGGGGCGCGCAACGATGTTGTCGCGCCCCCTCCCCTTTGCTCCCTTGCTCGTTCCGATCAGCGCCGGGCGGCACCCAGACGGCTCGTCAGGCCACCATCGACCCAGATGATCTGTCCGGTCAGGTAACGCGCCCCGTCCGAGGCCAGGAAAACGGCGACCGGCCCGATGTCGTTCGGCAGGCCGACCCGCCCGGCGGGGATGCGCGAGCCCCACTCGTCGGGATCGTAGTCGCCAGCGGCGAAAAAGCGCGGCACCTCGATCGCGCCGGGCGCGATGGCGTTGACCTGGATGTTGTGCTCCGCCAGCTCGATCGCGCAGCCCTTGGTGAAGAGATTGATCCCGCCCTTGCTCGCCGCGTAGTGGACGTGATCCGGGGCCGCCGCGAAGCCGTGGACCGAGCTGAAGTTGATGATTTTGCCCCCCTCGCCCTGCGCCACCATCTGCCGCGCGGCGTGCTGCGTGCAGAAGAACGCCCCGCGCAGGTTGATGTTGAGGGTGCGGTCCCACTCATCCGGCGTCATCTCCAGCAGCGGATGCCCCTCGGTGATCCCCGAATTGTTGACCAGGATGTCGACCCGCCCGAACTCCGCCACCGCCGCCGCGATCAGCGCCCCGACCTGCTCGTAGTCGCGCACGTCGCACTGCTGCAACAGGACGCGATGCCCCGCCTCGCGGAGCTTCGCGTCCAACTCCTCCGCCCCGCCCGCGCTGCTGTTGTAGCTGATCACCACCGCCGCGCCAGCCTCCGCCAGCGCCTCGGCCACCCCGACCCCGATGCCGACCCCGGCCCCGGTGATGATCGCCACTTTCCCCGCCAGGGTATCGCTCGTGAACATGCCAGCCCTCCCCATATTCTTGCTGATCCCATTGTAGATCCCCCCACAGGGTGCATCGTAACGTGCGCCTGCGAGCGGGGCAACAGCAGCGGGAGATTCGCCATGAGCAGGCCGCAAACAGCGGGGCGGGGCCACTCTTTCCGAGTAACCACGCCCCATCCGCACGAGATTCGTTATCGCACACAGATCGCCGCGCGTCGTTACTCATGTTGGGTGTGCGGCCCGAGAGCGCGCACGATCGCCGCCAGCAACAGCCCCCAGGCGACGGCCATCAACAGGCTGCTCGCCAGCCCGACGGCACCGATGAGTGCGCCGATGCGCGCGACGCTCCGCGAAGCACCGAAGTAGAGGAACGGCAGCGCACCAGTGATGATTCTGCTGGCGATCTCGGTGAAGAGGGCCAACAATGACCCGCTCGCCAGGAGGAGCGCCACTGGGCGCTGGCGATTCCAGAGTGTTGCGGCATAGATCAGTCCACCGATCCAGACGATCAGCAGGGGCAAGGTGCCCAAGAGATTGAGGAGTATCGCGGCACCGGCAGCCATAGTCATCTCTCCCCCGTATCCATGCCGCCCGAAGCGACCCAAATCCACAAACGGCACGCTTCGCGATGATAAAAGCGACGATGGGTGGTGAGCGGCGCGTCCTCGAACCTGCCTACGCGCGCATCGGCAGCGGTGTTGCCAAGCCGAGCCGCCACTATACCGATCAGCGATCGAGGCGATAGTGGGCGACGGCGGCGGGATCGAATGCGATCCCCAGGCCGGGGCGATCGGGCACGGTAACGGTGCCATTCTGCATGAGGAGCGGTTCTGCGAGGAGCGGCGCGGCCCAGGTGACGTATTCGAGCGGGCCAGGGGTGCGGCTGGCGGCGAGCAAGTGGACGCTCACTTCGGGGAAGAGATGTGAGGTGATCGGCACGCGCGCGGCCTCGGCCAGGGCGTTGGCGGCGATCCAGTCGGTGATCCCGCCGATCCGCTGCAAGTCCGGCATCAGCGTGCCGACCGCCCCGGCATCGAGGAGCGCGCGGATACCGTCGAGGCCGTAGGCATTCTCCCCGGCGGTGAGCGAGGTCGTCAGCGCCCCGCGCAGCGCCGCCAACCCGGCCACATCCTCCGCCGCCAGCGGCTCCTCCAGCCAGCCAACCGCCCACTCGGGCAGGCGCGCGCCATAGAGGCGGGCGCGCTCGCGGCCCCATCCCTGATTGACATCGACGTAGAGCTCGACCGTCGGGCCGACCGCCCGCCGGGTCGCCGCCAGCGTCGCGAGATCGGCCTGCGGGTCGGGGCGTCCGAAGCGCATCTTAACCGTGCGGAAACCCGCCTCCACGAAGCCGACCGCCTCGGCGGCCACCGTCTCCGGTGAATCGTGCAGCCAGCAGCCGTCGCTGGCATAGGCGGGGAGGACGGTGCGACGCGTACCAAGCAGACGGTGCAACGGCGCACCGAGCAACTTGCCCTGCAAGTCCCACAGCGCCATGTCGATCGCGGAGAGGGCGAACAGCGCGATCCCGCTGTGCCCGCTGAGGGTGCTGGCCGCCCACATCCGATCCCAGAGCGCTCCGATCTGCGTGGCATCCCCGCCGCGCAACTCCTCCGCCAGATCGGCGACCATCGCGGTCGTCGCCGCCGCCTTCTGCGGCGTGAACCCGGCCACATAGGCGACGCCGGACGGTCCTTCGTCGGTGAAGACCTCGACCAGGACGTTGATCACGCGGTCGGCCATACGCACCGCCGAGCGGATCGGGTAGCGGGCCGGGACGGCGACAACGGTCGTTTCGATGGCGCGAATACGGACCACGGCTCCTCCTTACTCCGGCACCCGCCCGCCGTACGACGAGTGCGGCGGACGGGCATGGCAGGCCGATCGCCGAGTGATCACGGGCGAGAGGGCGGCACCGAGGGGTGCCCGCCGAATCCCGCGCGCCCTGTTGCCCCCCCGGCCTTTTCGTCGGCGGTGGGCCGGAGGACGAACGAGAGGACGACGCCGCCGAGGACCGTGGAGACGATCAAGATCACGATCGGCCAGCTATAGCCGCCCCGCACGATCAGGAAGCCGCTCAGCGCGCTGCTGAACGCCCAGGCGAGATTCCAGGCGGCGGTGCGGAGACCGAAGGCCCCGGCCCGCGCCCGCGCCGGGATGCGATCGTTGAGGATCGCCGCCTCGATCGGCCAGGTCATCCCCGCGCCCGCCTGCCGGATGGCGAAGGTGAGCACGACGAACGGGATCGACGGCATCAGGACCAGCAGGAGCGCCGGGAGAATCGGCAGCACCCTGGCGGCGACCGAGAGGCGCTCGCGCCCGACGATGCGGGCGAGCGCGGGCGCGCCGAGACCGAGGATCGCGCCGAAGATGCCGACCGCCGAGAGGAGGCCGCCGATCTCCCCCGGATTCGCGCCGAGACGGGCGAGGTAGACGTTGACGAACGGCAGGAACGCCCCGGCCCCGAGGCTGATCAACGCCGTCGCCCCGGCGTAGTTGTTGATCGTGCGGCGCGTCTGCGGGCGGAGCCGATCCTCCTGCACCGTGCCGATCGCCGCGCTGAAGCCCTGCGGTGTGCCGCCGCCGCCGCGCAGCCCGATCAGCGGCACCAGCGCGACCGCCCCGAGCGCCACCGCCACCGTCAGGGCCACCCGATCGCGCGTCAGCACGCCCAGACCCAGCAGGCCGAGCAAGGCGGGCAGGAAGCCACCGATCAGCGTGCCGACCGTATTGGAGAGGGTCGCCAGGGCGGAGACGAGCGCCGCGCCGGTCGCGCGGTCTTCCGCGCCGACGTGCTCGGCCAGCAACGGCATCTGGAGCGATTGCATCATCGCGACGCCCATGCCGCTGAGGATGGAGAAAAGGACCAGCAAGATCGCGTTGGGGGAGAAGACCAGGCCGAGCGCCGCCAGGAGGGAGAGGATCAGACCGCCCCCCATCGTCTGGCGCAGGCCGAAGCGCCGCACCAGCCGCCCGGCGCTCAGCGCCATGAACGAGAGGGCGAGCGTGGAGGCGCTGGCGATGATCCCGATCAGATCTTCCTTGTGGCCGAGTGTCAGCAGATAGAGGTTGAAGAGCAGCCCGAAGGTGCCGAGTTGCAGCCCGCTGAATAACTGGAAGAGTACGATGCGGCGCAAGGCCCGGTTACGCCGGATCAGCGACCACATTTTCCATCTCCCTTGCGCCCCGCTGCCCCGTGTCCGCGACACGGTAGCACGCGGGCGGGCGGGGGGTCAACCGCGAACCATACGAGCGGGTCGCGCTCAGCGTGGCGGCTCGATCGCCACCTCGGCGGGGAAAGGCTGCGGCTCGCGCGCCGCCACCGGCGAGAACGATCGTGGGTGCGCGGGGAAGAGCCGCGCCAGGCGGGGGAACAATAGCATCAGCCCGGCGATGAGGCAGAGCAGGCCGCCCACGATGAACGGCAGGCCGGGGTCGGCGAGATAGATGAAACCGGCGGCGGTCGCGCCCAACAATCGCCCGGCGGCGGTGACGGCGGTGAAGTTCGCCTGGACCCTGCCTTGCATCCCCTCCGGCGTCACGTCGGCCAGGAGGCCATCGAGCGCGCTTCGGGCGACAGTCGCCACCCCGCCCTCGATCGCACAGAGGAGGAGCAGGATCAGCGGGCTGACGGGGAGGCCGTAGAGGGCGTAGATCGAGCCCACGCCGATCATCGAGAGCGCGATCGGCCAGTAGCGCCCGTAGCGGTCGGACCAGCGCCCGGCGAGCGGCGCGACGAAGAGCGCCGGGAGGGCGGCGGCGGTGTAGGTCAGCCCGATCAGCGGCAGCGAGACGCCGCGATCGAGCATGTAGATCGTCCAGAGGGCCATCATCACACCGTGCGGCAGCGCGATGATGCCGCTGAGGGAGTAGACCTGGCGTAGCGGCTTCGTGAAGGTGCCGGTCGCCGCCAGGCCGGGGCGCTGGAGCCTGATCACGCCGGTATTGACCCCGCCGCTATAGGGCAGGCAGAGGAGCGCCGCCACCGCGCCGAGCCCCATCACCCCGCCCGCGATCAGGAAAGAGGGGGTGTAGCCGACCTGGCTCGCCAGGAAGGCACCCGCCGCCGGACCGAGGAGGATCCCCGCCTCCTGCGCCGCTCCGAGGAGCCCCAACGCCTCCCCCTGCCGTGCGCTGGGGGCCAGCCGGTTGATCAGGGCGCGGGCGGGCGGCAGGACGGCGGCGGCGGTCGCGCCCTCCGCTGCGCGCAGGGCGATCAGCAGGATCGGCGAATGCACGGCCATGTAGGCCAGCACCACGCCCGCATGGCAGGCCAACCCGATCCAGAGTATCCGACTCGCACCGAAGCGGTCGGTGAGCCGCCCGATCAGCGGGGCGATCAGCACGCTCGCCAGCAGATAGGACGTGGTCATCAGGCCGATCTCGATGCTCGTCGAGCCGGTATCGCGCGCATACATGGCGCGCAGCGGCATGATGAAGCCAAGCCCCAGGAATGACCCGCCGACGATCGCCGCCAGCAGCAAAATCGCCGGGGTGTAGACCTCCGACCCTCGCGATACACCGCCCGGTCCCGCGCTGGGCTTACGCGCAACCATGTCCTTCATCGTCCTCTACCTCGACGGTGACCCCATTGTCAGCCGTCTCGATTGCGATTGAACGCTTGCTCTCCGCTGTCCCGATCAGGCCGAATAGCGCGTCGCGCACCGCCGCGCGCAGCGGCGCGGTCACCGCCGCCGCGCCGAAGAGATCCGCGAACCAGAGGCCATCCGCCGCCAGCCGCACCAGGGTCGCGGCGGTCGGATCGAGCCCAGCGGCGACCGCGCACGCCTGCCAGCGGTCGAACGCGGCCCACACCGGCGCGAGCAGCGCCGGATTCGTGGCGGCGGCGGCGAAGAGCGCGGCGGTCAGGTCGCTCCCCGGCTGCGGCGGGGCGAAGGTGAGGCGCACGTAAGCCCGCAACCAGCGCCCACGGGTCGGCCCTTCTTCGGTCGCGGCGGCTTCGGCGATCGCCGCGTCGAAGCGCGCGAGCCGATCCGCGACGAGCTCGGCGATCAATGTCTCCTTGCTCGGGAAATGATAGAGGAGTCCCCCTTTGCTCACCCTCGCGACCCGCGCCACCGCCTCCAGGGTGAGGCCGTGTATACCGTCCTGCTGGACGACCTGCACGGCGGCGGCGAGCAGCGCCCGCCGCGTCTCCTGTCGTCGCTGCTCCTTGGTCATGCTTCCCCCGCCATCGCCACCACCGCACAACAGAGTATACCGTCCGGACGGTACAGTAACAAGTACGAAGGTGCGGGATGCCCCGTTGCAACGGGGCATCCCGTCATGCGGCGGGAGCTCAGCGCGTTGGCGTGGCCGGTACAGCCGACGGGGCGGCGGGGGTGGGCGATGGGGCCGAGCGGGTCACCACGCCCTGCGGCACCGCCAGCGTCGGCGTACCGCCGATGGCGAAGGTGAGGGTGCTGACGCGCGAGGCGCAACAGGCCGGGTCGTTCGCCGCATAGCGGAGATAGTTCGCCACGATCTGCGCGCCATCGGGACTCACGGTCGGGGTCTCGATCGCGCCATCGGCACGCGAGTCCATCGTCTGGGGCGATAGCGTCCCGGCGAAGGTGTCGTTGACGAAGACGAAAATCTGATACTGCATCGGGCGGCACATGCCATCGTACGAGGCGAGGCCCGCGACGAGGCCGACATTGCCCTGGCGCGACTCCGCGAGGAAGACCGTCCACCCCGCCCCGGCGACGGCGCGCTCGGCGATCGTGGCGGGGACGACGCTCGGCGGGTTACACCCCGCACGGGGGGTGCCGCTCGCGCGCGGGGTCGCGCCTGGCGCTGTACCCGAGCCGATCGTGATCGTTACTACCGGCGCGGGAGCCTTCGGCACCGTCGCCCCGGCCACATTCCAGTTCGCCACCATCTGAGCATCGAGCCAGGAACCGGAGGTCTGCGCCGGGGCGGGGCGCGTCACCGTCGCCATCGCGCGGGTGGCGGTACCAGGTGAGTTTCGGGGGGGGGGCGTGCCGGTCGGGCTCGCGGCGGCGCGCGCGGGTGTGGTCGAGGCAGCCGGGGCGGTCGTCGCCGACCCACCGCTCGCCGGGGCGATCGTCGGGCGCGGTGCGGTTGGTGGCGCAGTCGTCGGTGCCGCGCCGCCGAGCCCGCAGCCACCCAGGCAAAGGGCGAGGGCCAGCAACGTGCCAAGCCAGAGGGATCGTCGCGGTGACATCGCGTGCTCCTGTATTTCAGGGCGGCAAGGGTGCGCGCCGGTGGCGATACGAGCGGCGGGAGAATATCATCCACGTAGATACCGCACACGAACGGACGAATATGCCGGTTCGCCTTGATCATTTTCCTACCACCTGTCGCACCGTGCCTATAGTACTTACCGCCCAAACCGGCGTAAGCACGCGACTCTCGTCGCTATCGCAGCACCATCAGCGCGACTGATCGCCCTCCCGATGGTGTGTCTCCAACCAGCGAACACCGAAGCGAACGAGCGCATCCGCCGGGAGCACGATCGCGCCCGCCGCCCCCACCAGCCCGCGACGACCCTGCCCTGTCGCCAGGAAATCGCGCCCGATCGCGGAGAAATAGTCTTCCTCGCCGAAATCGGCGATGCCGTTCGTCGTGTCATACTCCTCGATCGTCACCCACACCCGCGCGCCATCGCGCAGGACCGGCACCGTGTAGCGATCGACGCGCTTGTCCCGGATCGCGGCCAGGTGTTCGGCATGATGCAGGAGGGTGATGTTGGTGAGGAGTTCGCCGAGAAGGAGCACCGTGCCAGCGGCGGCGCGGAAGCGTGCGAGCGGCCCATCGGGGCCATTCCCGTACTGCCAGGGATGTCGCGCGGTCAGCTCCTCGGCCCGCGCGCCGACCGCGACGAACGAGGCGAGCGGGTGATCGCTACGGCGCGCGCCGGGCCAGGTTCGCAGATACTCCGCCAGGATGCTCAGTTCCCGGTGGTCGGCGGGGGAGGTGGCGGGGTCGAACGGCGGACACTCCGCCAGCCACGCCGCGCGCGCCGCCTGCGGCCAGTCGGCCAGTCCGTAGGGGTTGCCCTCCCAGCTCGCCAGCATGATCACCGTCCCGTCCGGCGTCAGCAGATCGAGGAGCGCATCGAGAACGACGCGCGGCCCGCCGACGACCCAGCCGAGCGCCCGCACCGAGGCGTGGAGCATCAGCGTGTCGCCCGGACGCACCCCGAGCGCGCGGAGATCGGCGAGCAGTTGGCTGCGCGTGACGAGCGGCAGATCGGCGTTCGCCATGTTGTCCATCCCCTACGCCCCCACGCTATTCGTCCACGCTGCTCTGCTCACCCTATAAAAGGATAGCGCCAACGCCGGTGCGGGTGTAGGCGCGGCGTGGCGGCGGTGGCGCTCGCTCGGGAGGGGGATCCGGACCATGCCAACGCCCGTGACCCACGCCAGACGGTGGCGTCCGGCAACACAGGAAAGGTCCTTCACCGTGCCGCTCGTGGCACGAGGCGTAGCCCGCGCAGGGGGCCTTTTGACAGCACCTCCCCTGTCGCATACGCTCAGCGGGCGCACCGGAGCGGCGTGCGCTGTAGGCTACCCGCCGTGCCGCTCGTGCAGCGTTCAGGGCATGCAGCCAGGGAGGGATCGGGGATGACCACGACAAGCGCCCGCCGCGACGGCGATACCTCCCCGGACGATCAGGCCGACGAAGGAACCTGGCCCGCCCTGCCGCTCGCGGCGTGGCAGGAGACGTACGCGACGCTGCACATGTGGACGCAGATCGTCGGCAAGGTGCGGCTGGCCCTGAGCCCGCCGATCAATCACTGGTGGGCGGTGGCCCTCTATGTCACGCCGCGCGGCCTGACGACCTCGGCGATCCCCTACGGCGCACGCACCTTCGCGGTCTCCTTCGATTTCCTCGATCACACCCTCTGGGTGCGGACGAGCGACGGCAGGAACCGGGCGATGGCCCTCTACCCGCGCGCGGTCGCCGATTTCTACCGCGAATTCATGGCGCTCCTGCACGCACTCGGGATCGCGGTCGCGATCAACACGCTGCCGCAGGAGGTGACCGACCCGATCCCGTGCGACGAGGACCACCAGCACGCCAGCTACGACGCCGACGCCGTGACCCGCTGGTGGCGCGTCCTGGCACAGTCCGACCGGGTGCTGCAACGGTTCCGCGCCGAGTTCATCGGCAAGTGCAGCCCGGTCCACTTCTTCTGGGGCAGTTTCGACCTGGCGGTGACCCGCTTCTCGGGGCGGCGCGCGCCCGCGCGGCCGGGGGCCGACCGGATGACCCGCGAGGCGTACTCGCACGAGGTCAGCAGTTGCGGCTTCTGGCCCGGCACCCCCGGCGGCCCCGTCGCGGAGCCCGCCTACTACGCCTATATGGTCCCCGCCCCGCCCGGCTTCGCCACCGCAGCGGTTGGCCCCACCAGCGCCTTGTACAGTGAAGCGTTGGGCGAGTTCATCCTGCCCTACGAGGCCGTCCGCACCGCCGCAGACCCGGACGCCGCGTTGCTCCACTTCGCCCGCAGCACCTATGCGGCGGGCGCGACCCTCGCCGGCTGGGATCGCGCGGCGCTCGAACGCTGAGCCAGCGCCGCGTCGGCGCTGAACCCGCCGCCGTTGTCGCCGTGTTGCCGGTCGAACCGTAGCCGGGGCCGGCCCCCGCGACCAAGCGCTATGGGCGCAGGGCACCACGAACCCGCGTGCTGACCAACTCGGCTTCCCCGCTCGATGTGGCGACGGAGTGACGTGCGGGGAAGCCTGGCACGCCTCGAGAATAGCCGCGCACGGTCTAATCCTGGAGGGCGAGGGTGTCGAGGATGCCCTGCATGTAGCCGATGGCGTGCGCCCGTCCGCGGTGCTGCCAGGTGCTGTCGTCGATCATGTGCGGGACGTGATCGTCGAGCAGGAAGCCGGTGAAGCCGCTGCGCTTCAGCAAGCGCATCGTCTCCGCCGCGTTGTAGTTCCCCTCGCCGATGAAGCACTCGGCGAACTCCGGGACCGTCCCCTTCACATCGCGGAAGTGGATGTAGGCGATCCGACCGCGCGGCCCGAAGTGCTCGATCATCGCGCGGACGTTCGTCGCGCCGCCCGGCATCTCCGAGCAGCAGCCGAGGCAGAGGTCGAGCGCCCACGCCTCACCGCCCGGCGTGTCGAGCGCGATCCCTTCCGCGCGCTGGAAACCGGCGACATCCTTGAAGAGCCGCGCCACCCCGCCGAGCATCGGCACCGGCGGATCGTCCGGGTGCAGGGCCAGTTTCACCCCCGCCTCCGCCGCCACCGGCAGCACGGCGCGCATGAAGTACTCGTAATTGGCCCACATCTGGTCCTCGGTGACGACATCGCCGCCGATCTCTTCCTTCACCCACAGCGCGTCGAGCTTCTCGTCGCGCTTGGCGACGAACGCGCTCTGCCCGCCGCCCGGTGTCGCCTCCACCAGCGCCATGTTGAACGCGGTGACGTGCGCGCCGCCGCGTCCCGGCCCGACCCTGGTGGTGCGCCAGACCGAATTGGGCATGAAGTGGTAGCCGAGGATCGGGATGCCCGCGCGCCCGACGTTGCGGATCAACCCCTGATACTTCGCGATCTGCTCGTCGCGCCCGTCCAGGCCGAGCATCGCCTTATCGTAGAAATGGATCGGCACATTCTCGATCGCCTCGAAGCGCAGGCCGTACTCCTCCGTCTTCACGCGCAGCGCCAGCAGATCCTCGAAGGCCCACGTCCCGTCGTGTTCCGGGAGGCGGGGGGTATTCATCTGCACGCCCGGCACGCCGAGCTGCTGCGCGAAGATCAGCTTCTCCTCCGTCAGTTCGTTGAACTGTCCGACCGCGATCCGTATCCCGAGTTCCGCCATCGCCCGCTGCCCTCCTGCCGCTCACACCACACCGGTACCAGTTGCCGCGCTTATAGATCGCCCGCTCGACCCGACTTGTCAAGCGCCAGACCAGCAAGCGGACATGGCGATCATGAATGAGGGTCTTTACATCATACTTGCGGTCGGATATAACGCTCTCACGACGCCAGGTGGCGGACAAGGTAGAGGGGAGGGATCGGGACGATGGACCGGAAGCATCTATCGCGGCGTGTATTCCTGGGCGGCGCACTGAGCGGCGTCGCGGCGGCGTTGCTGGCCGCCTGCGGCGGTACGGCGGCGACCACGGCACCGAGCGGCGGGTCGGGCGCGGCACCGACGCAGTCGAACCCTTTTAGCAGCATCGCGCCGACGGCGACGAAACCGGCGGCGAGCGCGGCCCCCTCGACAAGTGCGGCACCCGCAGCGAGCGCCGCGCCCTCGGCATCGACCGGGGCCAGCAGCGCCCCCAGCAGCGCCACGAGCGCGGCGGCGAGCCCTGCGGCATCCGGGGGATTCACCTCCACCGGCAAGATGACCTACTGGGGCGGCCTGATCTTCTCCGACGAGGCCAACAACCTCCTCTCCAGCACGGTCAAGGACTGGGGCAAGCAGAACAAGATCGACATCGACGTGGTGATGATCAACCAGAACGAGACCAATACGAAGGTCGCGGCGGCGGTCGAGTCGAACACCCTGCCGGACGCACTCGACATGGGCCTCGATCTGATGTTGCTCCTCTCCAACACGCAGAAGCTCACCCCGCTCGACGATCTCTACAACAAGATCGGCGCGGCACAGGGGGGTTGGCTGAAGGGAACCGATCAGGCGACCGACCCGAGCAAGTTCGGCGGCAGCCGCAACGGCATCCCGTTCGGCGTCTCCGGCAACCTCCTCTTCTCGCGCAAGGATGTGCTGCAAAAAGCGAATATCCAGGTGCCGAAGACCTGGGAAGAGCTCGGGACCGCCGCCGAGAAGGTGACCAAATCCCCGCTCTATGGTATGGGCTTCGCCCTGTCGAATGTCGGCGACGGGAACCTGCAAGTCTCGGTCCTGCAATCGTGGGGTGGGCGCATCGCCTCCGCCGACGGCAAGACTTGCGCGTTGAAATCGGCGGAGACGAAGACGTACCTGGAGTGGGTGACGGGGCTCTACAAGAAGGGGCTCTTCCCCCCCGGCTGCACCACCTGGGACGGCGCGGGCGACAACAACGCCTATCTCGCCGGGCAGGCGGTCTTCATCGCCAACACCGGCAGCGTGGCGATCACCGCCAAGGCGAACAAGGACGACGAACTGGTCAACAACACCGGCTACTCGGCGTTGCCGAGCGGCCCGAAGATGCTCGTTTCCTCGTTCGGGCCTAATGTGCGGGCGATCCCCAAGGGGGGCAAGAACATCGACGCGGCGAAGGCGCTGATCGAGTACCTGTCGAACGCCGATTTCCTCAACAAGTACTACAAGGTGGCGATCTACGGGCCGGTGCTCCAGAACCACCTGAAGCTCGACGCCTTCACCGATCCGATCCGCGCCGGGTTGGCCGATCTCGCGCAGAACGGCACCGCGCCGGCCTTCCCGGATGTCAGCAATACCGCCTATGCGGAGTTCAACAACAACTTCATCGTGCCGAAGATGATCCAGCGGGTGGTGATCGACAACTACGATCTCGATCGCGCCATCGACGAGGCACAGAAGGCCGGCGACGCGATCTACGCGAAGTACAAGTGAGTCGGCAGTCGGCAGTCGGCAGTCGGCAGTCGGCAGATTTCCGTTGTAGACGCTATCGCTGTTTACGTAGCGGTGAGTGCTCGCAACCTGTTTCTGCCGACTGCCGACTGCCGACTGCCGACTCTCACGGGAGGAACTCATGGCGGTGCGAAGCGTCCCTCTATCCCGACGTCGCCCGTTCCTGACGATAGCCAGGCGCGAGGCGTTGGGTGGTTACCTGATGGTCGTCCCGATCTGTCTGCTGCTGCTCGGGCTGGTCGCCTATCCTTTCGTGTACGCGATCTACATCTCCTTCACCAGCCGGATCGTCGGCGATGCGGGCCACTTCGTCGGCTTCGACAACTATCGCACCCTCTTCAATTGGGTCAGCTTCAACCGTGCCGTCAGCAACACGGCCACCCTCGTCGTCGTCACCGACATCCTAAAATTCTTCATCGGCCTCGGGCTGGCGCTGCTGCTGAACGAGAAGATTCGCGGGCGGAATATTTTCCGCTCGTTCATCCTCCTGCCCTGGGCGATGCCCGCATTCGTCAGCTATCTGACCTGGCGGCTCCTCTTCCAGCCGATCGGCGGCGGGATCAACCTATTTCTCCAGCAGCTCGGCTTCGACTTCGGGGTGATCGATTGGCTGGGACAGCGGCAGACCGCCCTCCCGGCGGTGATCATCGCCACGGTCTGGCGCGGTTTTCCATTCTGGTGCATCTCCTTCCTGGCGGCGCTCCAGAATGTGCCGCAGGAACAGTACGAAGCGGCGAAGGTGGACGGCGCGGGGCGCTGGCAACGATTTCTCTTCATCACCCTCCCCAGCATCCGCCACGTCATCATCGTCGTGACCCTGCTTTCGTCGATCTGGACCGCCAATAGCTTCGAGAGCATCTGGATCATGACGCAGGGCGGCCCGTCCGACGCGACGATGGTCCTGCCGGTGCTGGCCTTCTTCGGCTTGCAGAGTCAGCGTCTCGGCGAGGCCGCCGCCGTATCGGTCGCGATCGTCCCGGTGTTGGCGATCCTCGTCTTCATCGTCGCGGCGTTGTTGCAGAAGGAGTAGGGACGAGTCGGCAGTCGGCAGAAGGAGGTTGCGAGCGCTCACCGCTATGTAAACGGCGCTAGTGTTCGTAACGGGAATCTGCCGACTGCCGACTGCCGACTGATCCACCGCCTACACAACACCTAAGGAGCCCGCCGATGGCAACCATTCCCCGCGCGCAATCGCCCGCCCCGACGCACGAGCAGAGCCGCGCCGGTGTGCGCTTCCGCTTCCCGTGGCGCGTGGTGGGGACGTACATCCTCCTCTTCGTGGTCTGCCTGCTCGTCCTCTTCCCGATCTACTGGATGGTCACGATCTCGTTCAAGACCTCGCGCGACATCTACCGCGTGCCGTCGCTCTTCCCGACCAATCCGACATTGCTCAATTACGAGACGCTGCTGGTGCAGAAGCACTTCTTGATCAACATCCGCAATAGCATCATCGTCGCCTCCGCCGCGACGTTCGTCTCGGTTTTCATCGCCACATTGGCCTCGTACAGCCTCGTCCGCATGAAATATCGCCTGCGCGGCGCGATCGGGAAGCTGATCCTGCTCGCCTACCTGACCCCCTCGTCGCTCCTCTTCATCCCCCTGTCGGTCCTGGTGGCGCAACTCAACCTCGGCAACTCGCTGCACGGGCTGGTGCTCGTGTACCTGACCTTCTCCACACCATTCAGTACCTGGTTGCTGATGGGCTACTTCAAGGGGATCCCGCCCGATCTCGAAGAACAGGCGATGGTCGATGGGGCGACCCGCCTGGGGGCGATGTTCCGCATCCTCCTCCCCCTCTCCGCGCCGGGACTGGTGGCGGTGGGCATCTTCACCTTCACCGGCGCCTGGAACGAGCTGTTGCTGGCCCTGATCTTCATCACCTCCGAGGACAAGCGCACCGTGCCGGTCGGGTTGCAATACCTGATCACCGGCGATGTCTTCCTGTGGGGGCCGATCATGGCCGGGGCGGTCTTCTCCGCCCTGCCGGTGATGGTCCTCTATTTCCTGGCTCAGCGATACATGGTGCAAGGGCTCTCGGCGGGCGCGGTCAAGGGTTAAGCCATCCGCAAGCGGCGGCGGGGCGGCATGGCACGATGCCACGTCGCCCCGCCTTTATCATGCCGATCATCGATCTCACTGAAAGGGGGAGAATAGATGACCACCCGGCTGATCCTCGATACCGACATCGGCACCGACGTGGACGACTGCCTCGCGCTCGCCCTGATCCTCGGCTCGCCTGAGCTGGAACTGGCCGGGGTGACGTGCGTGTACGGCGATGTCGCCCTGCGCGCACGCATGGTGCGGCAACTCCTGACGCTCCACGGCACGCGCGGGGTGCCGGTCCTCCAAGGCGCGAGCGATACGCTGCTGGGGCTGCGCCCGATCTACTGGGAGGGGCACGAGGGGGAAGGGCTCCTCGATGCGGCGGAGGAGACACCCGACGCGGAGAGCGAGGACGCGGTCGATTTCATCGTCCGGACCGCGCGAGCGCAGCCCGGCGCGATCCACCTGGTGGCGATCGGCCCGCTGACGAACGTGGCGCTCGCCCTGAAGCGCGCGCCGCGACTCGTGCATGACCTGGCCGGGGTAACGATCATGGGCGGGGTGGTGCGCGGGCCGGGGAGCCTGGACCTCCCCTACGTCGAGCACAACATCCGCTGCGACCCGGAGGCGGCACAGATCGTCCTCGCCTCCGGGCTACCGATCACCCTCGTCCCGCTCGATGTGACGACGCGCGTGCGGATCACCTCGGAAGGGGTGGCGCGGATCGCGGCGGCGGGGACGCCGTTCCACATCGCCGTGGCCGATCAGGTGGCGCGCTACCCGCGCTTCGGGCGACTCGGCTACACCTTCCTGCACGATCCGCTGGCGGCGGCGATTGTCGCCCGCCCCGACCTCGCCACCTATACCGAAGCGCACCTCGACCTGGAACTCGGCGGTCGCCACACCGCCGGGGCGACGCTGCTGCGCGCGCCGGGCGACGATGCACCCGCCAACGTCCGCGTCGCCCTCGATGTGGACGTGGCCGCCGCCGAGGAGTTCGTGATCGCGCGGATCGCGAATCGCGCGGCGCGCTGAGCGACGAGCGGGCGCAAAGACGGTTAGATCGAGAAGGTATCGCCGGGGAGAATCGCCTCCTGCGGCTCCTGGGGGATCACCAGCGCCGCGATGATGTAGATGAGCGGGGTGATCGGGAAGGTGAGGAACGTCGCGAAGACCAGGGCCAACCGGATCAGGGTCGGATCGACGTTGCAATAGTGTCCCAACCCGCCCGCGACCCCGAAGAACTGCCGCTCGGTGCGCGAGCGATAGAGCCGCCGGGTCAGTGTGCGATCGACCATCGTGGTGCCTGCCTTCCTCTTGTTCGCGCAATGCCGGGTCATCACGTTCATCCCGGCTATACCCCGATGATAGGGCGCAGCTATCGCGCGATTATCGCCAAGTTGTGACGTTTCGGTGACAGGGCAAGTTATCGCCTGACCATCGCGTCTGGTGTACCATTCAGCGCACGAAGGTGCGGAGGTCGGTTCGTCGATCGGCGCGCACGCAAGGTATGGTGCCGAGCGACGTACTTCGCCGCCAGAAGACGCGGTGGGCGAATAATCGTGATGACCGGTGCTTCCGTTCGTAGCGTTTCCGCACCGAACGGGGCCGCCGAGACGTTGAAAAGCCAGGAGGGGCACAGATGGCGGAGACCGATCAGCAGATCAGCGCGGAACTGCTCGAAATCCTCGTCGATCCGGGGGACAAAGGGTCGCTCGAACTGCGCACCGACGGCGAGGGGAAATCCTGGCTGGTGAATCGGCGCAACGGGAATCGCTACCCGATCGATGACGGTATCCCGGTGATGCTGCTTGAAGAGGGCGAGAAGTGGCGCGATACGAGCCTGATCACGACGTAGCCCATGTCCCCGCGCCGCGTCCGCGCGGCGCGGGGGCCAACAAGCCTCTCTGCGCTCCCCTCGTTCACCCCTTGTCCTCACCGGAACACCCTGCTACCATTGCCCTGGAACATGTCCGTACACGTTATCCCCCGCGACATCAGCGCCCCGGCGCCGCGTGGAGGCCACCCATGATCCAGCGACCGCGCGACCGCGCGCTGATCCTCTGCATCGTCCTCTGCCTGCTCATCGCCACCGCGCTCCGCAGCGGGGCCACGCCCGCACGCGCCGCCGCACCCCCCTTCCGCGCGCCGGTCGATGGCAAGCCGGGACCGGAGAGCTGGTTCGTCGGGCAATGGTACGGCAACACCGTCTGGTCGCACGATAATCCCTACGCCACCGGGCAGGGGCTGCACTTCGGCGTCGATTTCAATACCCCCTGCGGCACGCCGGTGCTGGCGATCGGCGACGGGACGGTCTTCGCCGTCGATGGCCCCTACGGCTCCGCCCCCCATGCGGTGGTGATCGCGCACGCGGACGGCATCTTCTCCCTCTACGGCCACTTGCAGGAGCGGGCCAAGCTCACCCCCGGTCAACTGGTCCACGCGGGCGATCAAATCGCCCTCTCCGGTGACCCGGCGGGGCGCTGCGACCTGGACCCTCATCTCCACCTGGAGATCCGGCGTGCCGAGATGCGCGAGACGGTCAATCCGGTGCCGCTCCTCAATATCGACTGGCAGCACGCGACCGCCGGGATCCGCCGCAATGGTACGACCTTCGTCCGCGACCTCGACAACCCCGACCGCTGGGTCGCGATCGCCGCGCAGCCCGACGTCGTCTTCGGCGGCGTGCGCCTGAACGACTACACCCGGTCGTGGCCGTGAGGATACAACCCTTGCGACTGATGCCGTTGTTGCTCGTCCTGACGCTCACCGCCTGCGCGATCGGCGAGCCCACGCCGACCGCGCGCCTGGTGCAGCCGCCCGGTGCCTCGACCGCGCAGGTGGCGATCATCACGCCCGGCGCGACACAGATCGGCGTGCCGCCCGCAACCGCGCTCCCCGGAATACCGACCGCGGTGCCCGCAACGCTGCCGCCCGGAGCGACGATCACGCCGCGCCCACCCGCCGTCCCGACGATGCCCCCCATGTCCGGCACGCCGACCGTTGTGGCAAACCCCGCGATCAAGGCGACGAAGCTGACGATCGATGGCTGCTGCCCGCTGCCGCAGTGGCTCGCCGACAGCACCGGCATCATCTTCTACGGCACGCCGCTGGCGAGCGATCCGCGACGTGGGACGTGGGCGGTCGCGCGCGAGGGCGGCACGCCGCAGTTCGTCAGCGCCGCCTTCGGCGCTTTCTCCCCCGATCGCTCCCTGATCGCTATGCCGGATGGGGACCTCGCCCGGATCGTGCGCCCGGACGGGACGACGGTGGGGGGCATCGTCAACGGCGGCAAGCGCGCCTATCTCGCCGCCACGAACGACCGGGTCGCCTGGATGGCCCCGGCAACGGGCGTGGCGATCATCTCCCCCTCGCTCGACCCGCCCTTCCAGGTCGCCATAGCCCGGCCAGACGGGGGCGGCGTGACGACACTTCCTCCGGTCTTCATCGCCGAGACGATCCAATGGTTCCCGGATGGTCGGCGTATCCTCGTCAACGGGCGCGATTCGCGCGCGGAGCATCCGGGGCTGTGGGTACTGGACACGAACACCGGCACCGCGACGCAGATCTTCGCCGGATCGTGGCTCGAAAACGTGGCGATCAGCCCGGACGGCACGCGGATCGCCTATACCGCGACCCTGCAAACCGACAAGAGTCTTGGCGGTATCTGGCTGATCGGGGCCGACGGCGGCGGGCGGCAGCGGCTGACGCTGACCGGGGGCTATCGCTGGACGCCGGATAGCCGCGCGCTCCTCTATCTGCCCCTGCCCGCCAGCAGCACCGGTGACGAACTCTGGCGCTATAGCATCGCCGACGGCGCGCGGACCCCGCTCGTCGGCACCACGCAGCTGCCCTTCGCGGTCGCGCAGGATGAGTGGGAGGTCGCGCCCGACGGCACCGCGATCGCCTATCGCTCGGCGACCGATGGGGCGATCTGGACCTTGCGCTTCGCCCGCTGACCGGGCGCGACGGGAGCGCAGCGCCAGTCGCAGTAGCCAGACAAGCGGGTCCGGCATCACGGGACGAACTTCTGCGGCACCGCGCGTGGGCGGGCTTAACGCACGGGTGATCGGTGCGACTTTCCTTCGCGGCTATCGTCCTCGGCGACCTCGGAGAGCATCGCCTGATCGCCATCGAGCGGGGCCAGCACCCTGATCCCTTCCGGGGCGGTGATTAAGAATTCGCGCAACGAAGGATCGTAATCGGAGAAACCCATCTTCAATATCGACATGATCCGAAACTGGCGACTACGCAACTCCATCTGCCGCGAGAGGAGGACATTCCCCGCCAGCACTGCGAGCGGGTCATCGGCGAAATCGACATTACTCGGCAGCACCTGGCGCAATTCCTTGATGAACAGCGCGGTGATGTTGCGGACCCGCATCGCCTCGACCAGGGCGGCAAGGTAGCCGCTCAGACGGCCGGGATCCTGCTCGCTCACCGCGCGCTCGATCTCCGATACACTGTCCACCACCAGCCGTTGCGCGCCGGTCTGATCGAGCAAATCAAGAATTCGCGCGGTCAGACGATCCGGATCGAGCTCGACCGGAGCAAGCCGTAGCAGCTTCAGCGCCCCCGAACCGAGCGCCGCACGGAACTCCGCGCCGATGGCAAATGATTCGGTTTTCCGTACCAACTCGTGCGGGCTTTCCCGGAAACCGACCACTAGCGTCGGCTCGTCGCGACGCACCCCGGCCAGCGCGAAATTCAGGCCGAGGAGCGACTTCCCGGTGCCGATCCGCCCGACCAGCAAGGCGCACGTGCCGCGCGTCAGGCCACCGCGCAGCATCGTGTCCAGTTCCGGCAGATCGAAGCCGACGCGCGAGGGCTCCGGGAGCGCGCGCAATGCCTCCTCATTGCCCATCTCGCTATCCCCGGTCGCGGCGATCCGCGCCTCCAGACGCGGGTAGATCGTCACGCCCGTCTTATCGATCGCGAAGCCATGCAGACCGGGGAAGGACGCGAGGCCGCGTATCTTCGCGACTTCCAGGCCGCGCCGTTGGCGTACCCCAACGCGGTGGGAGACCAGCTCGATGATCACATCGGCGGTGGTCGCCTCCGAATACAAGGTAGCGTCCCGCAGGTCGGCCTCGTTGGTGACGATCACCGTCGCGCCGAGCGTGCTGAGGCGGCCGCCGATGTCGTAGAGGAACTGTCGCGATTCGTGCGGCACCTCGGTCACGCCACGAATCCCCCGGAAACCGTCGATCACGACCAACTCCGCGCGCTGCTGCCGCGCGGCGGCGACGAGGGCGTCCGCCGTTGCTTCAAGCCCGGCCTTGAGGAACTGCCCTAAATTGAAGATTTGCACCGTATCGCCGACGAGCCGTCGATCGAAGAAGCCTAGCGTACGGAGGTGGGACACAAGCTTCACGGTCGGCTCGGAGAGCGCGGTCAGGATCAAGACACGGCGTCCGGCCTGCGCCGCCGCGAACGCGGCCTGCACGGCCAGCGTTGTCTTGCCGCTCCCCGGCGGACCGATCACCAGGGTCAATGCGCCACGGGGCAGGCCACCGCCGAGCACCTGATCGAGACCGGGCACACCGGTCGGATTGAACACGACCGCTTCGGCGTCGATACCACCGTCCGGTACATCCTCGCCATGGCTTGCGGTCATGATCCCCTCAAAGGCGTCCACCGGCACGATTTCACGTCGCTATGATACTAAAAATTATGCTGGTAAGGAAACAATTCCTGTGCAATTCATCGAACTGTGTGCGCCGACTCCCGCTGAAACCGATAGGCCTGGGCTACTGCGAATCACGGCGCGCCCTGAGTCTCGCCGCAATCGTGGTCAGGCGTCTTGCCCCCCCGCTTGCCGAACGACCAGCTCGCACCAGAACTCGTTGAGCTCGGGGCAGGAGGCCAGCTCGCGCGCGGTCGTCAGATCGCGGTTGCGGCCATGACCGAAGTCGTTGACGAGCGCCACGGTCCAGCGCGGGTTGGGCCGCGCGACCAGGGTCAGCGGCGCACCCGGCGCGATCACGCCTTCCTGCACGGTCGCGCAATACCAGCCGGTGCGCCCGGTCGCGGCCACGCGCGCCGTCAGCCCCGGCTGCCCCCAGCGCCGCTCGATCTTCGTGCAGGGATAGCGCGGGCCAGTGACCTGGATCCGCGCCTCGCCGATCGCGTAGACATCGCCGATGCACGCCCCGGTCTCGTCGAGATCGGCGACGGTCAGGTTCTCCGCGAAACCGCCGGGGCCGATCTCCGGGCGACCGAGTTCGTCGCGCCAGCGCGGGTAGTGCGCGGCGGCGTAGAGGAGGACCGCCTGGTTCGGCTTGCCGTGATTCTGCTTGTCGGCCTGTTCGTTCCCCTCCAGATGCGTGGTGAAGAGCCAGCGCGGCTCCGCGCTCGGCACGCGGAAGAACGACGACGCCCACGGGCGTTCGAGCGTATTGCTGGCCGCCGCGTCGCCGTAACGGTGCGGCGACCCGACCTGCAACGACGCGACGGTGCCGATCTGCTGCTGTGCGGCGCTCATCATCCTCTCCTCAAAGAATTATCCCGCCCGTCGGGCCATGCCCCGACCCCCATCTGTTCATTGGAAATACCGATTGTGCAGCGCATTAAGGAACACCGCCGTAAGCGGATAGCCCGCCGCCTCGGCGAGCACGGCGTCGATCCCACAGCGGGCGCAGAGCGCGGGGCGCCCGGTGCCATCATCCGACCCGCCCCACAAGTCGATGTCCGACGGAGCGACCCAGCTTGCGATCTCGCTCGGATTGTACACCGCCAGGCAGTAGAAACAGCCACAGCGCGCGCTGCGGGCAAGCGCCTCGCGATTGTGATTGCAATGCGCGTGGGCGCGAACGAGTTCCACCTCGGGCCACACTAGCGCACCCGCCCCTGCGCGGCGACCGCCCAGCGATCGACCACCTGGCTGCCCCGCACGATAACCAATTCCTCCGCGAGATTGGCGACCGGGCAGGAGTGGACCGGGACGATCGGCAACGTCTCGCCGATCGCCACGTCGTCCCCGGCGGGATCGAGGCGCAACCAGCCGTGTTCCTCGCTGAGCGCGTGCAGGACAACCCCTTCCTTGCCGAGGATAATCCCGTGGTTGGCCGCCCCGGCCATCCCGTGTACCCCCTTGTCGGAGGTGAAGGTCTTGGAGCCGCCGTCGAGGACGGCGCGGTCACGCGCGCTGTGGCTGATCACCGTGGTGAGGACGCGCAGGGCGCAGCGCTCGACCGGCACGACCCCGAGGCCGACCTGCATCGCGTCGTAGAAGACATAGTTCCCAGGGCGCACCTCCGTGATCCCCGGCACCCGGAGGGCGGCACGCGCGCCCGGCGTGGAGCCGACGCTGACCCGCTCGGGACGGAGGCCCGCCGCCGTCAGTTCGCGCGCGGTCGCCACCAGCATCTCGACTCCCGCGCGCGTCACGGCGTCCCGAGTCGCAGGGTCGCTCTGGCCGTAGCTGAAGCCCTCATGCGCGCAGATCCCGGCGAAGCGCAGCCCCGGCGCGGCGGTGATCGCCCGCGCCAGCGCCACGGTCGGCGCGCCGGGCGGTGCGCCGACCCGCCCGAGGCCGGTATCCACCTTCACCAGCACATCGAGCAGTTCGGGTTCCCCGGCGAAGGTCGCGGAGAGGGCCGCGATCCCCGCCGGGCTATCGACGATCGTGGCGACGTTCACGCCGGGACGTTGCGCGAGCGCGGCGAGCCGCCGCGCCTTAATTGCCGTCACGATCGGGAAGGCGAGGAAGAAGTCGGCCAGCCCGGCGTCGGCCAACGCCTCCGCCTCGCCGAGCTTCGCGCAGGTGACGCCGACCGCCCCGGCGGCGAGCTGCATCCGCGCGATCTCCGGCGTCTTGTGGGTCTTGATGTGCGGGCGCAGCGCGACCCCCGCCGCCCGCGCCAGCTCGGCCATCTCGGCGATGTTCCATTCCAGCATGTCCAGATCGACGACCACGCTCGGCGTATCGAGATCGGTCAGACGTTCGGTTGCGGCCTCTGTTGCGATCATCCGCTCCCCCGCTTCGACGCATCTTGCGCCAAGAACTTTCTATCACTCGATCGGCGCGAGGTACTTGTCGAACCAGTCGGCGATGCGCGCGAGGCGCTCGACGCGGTGCGCGGGCTTGCCGCCGCGCGCCATGCCGTGACTCTCGCCGGGGAAGCGGACCAGCTGCACATCGGCCCGGCGCAGCTTCTTGAGCGCGGTATAGAACTCCTCCGCCTGCGGGATCGGGCAGCGCAGATCCTGCTCCTGGCTTTCCAGGAGGAGCGGCGTGGTCACCCGTGCGGCGTAGGTGAGCGGCGAACGCTCCAGGTAGTGCGCCGCGTTCTCCCAGGGCGGGCCGCCGAACTGCCAATCCCCGGTGAACGAGCCCACGTCGCTCTGCCCGTAGTGGCTGTAACGATTCGCGGTGCTGCGCCCGCTGACGGCGGCGCGGAAGCGCTCGGTCTGCCCGATGATCCAGTTCGTCAGGTAGCCGCCGTACGAGCCGCCGGTGACGCCCATACGCCCCTCATCAATGCTGATGTCGCCTTGCGCGAGCAGCCAGTCCACCCCGGCGAGCACATCGCGGTAATCGACGCCGCCCCAGTCGTGGCGCAGCGCATTGATAAACGCCTGCCCGTAGCCGTCGGAACCGCGCGGATTGGTGTAGAGGACGACGTAGCCGCGCGCCGCGAGCAGTTGGAATTCGAGGTAGAACGACTCGCCGTACAGCGCCTGCGGCCCGCCATGAATCTGGAGGATCAGCGGGTAGCGGCGGGCGGGATCGTAGTCGAGCGGCGTCAGGATCCAGGCATCGAGTTCCTGACCGTCCGCCGCGCGGTAGGTGTGCTTCCGGTGCGCGCCGATCGCCACCGCGTCGAGGAGGGCGGCGTTGCTCGCGGTCAGGCGGCGCTCCTCACCCGTCGCGCCGCTCGCGTCGAGGTCGCAGGCGTAGAGATCGGCGGGGATCGTGGCGGTGCTGAGCGCCAGCGCCAGTCGCCGACCGTCCGCCGAGGCGGAGACGTTGGTGATCTGACGCGGCCCGTCGAGCAGGCGCGTCGCCTCCCCGGTCGCCGCATCGATCCGCAGCAGCGGGCCATCGCCGTGATCGCTGATCAGGCAGAGGAGCGTCGCGCCATCGGGGGTCCAGAGCGGCCGGTCGGCGGGGGTGCCGTAGCGGGCGTCGGTGCCGATGCCTGAGCCGACCGGGCGATCGAGCGCGGCGGTCAGGTTGCGCGGCGCGGCGCTGCCATCGCTCGGCACGAGCCAGAGGCCGACGATCGTCGAGGGGCCGGAGTCGGGCGCGTTGTCGTGGCCGGTGTAGGCGAGCGACTTTCCATCGGGCGAGAAGACCGGCGCGGCGCACGGCCCGGTCGTGCGCGTGACCCGCCGTGGCGCGGCCCCCTCCCCTTCAAGCGCGATCGTCCAGACATCGCTCTTGTTGTCGTGGTCGCGCTCCTCGTGGCGCGCGGAGACGAACGCCAGCGCCCGTCCGTCGGGCGACCACGCGGGCTGGCTCTCGTTGGTTTCGCCGAAGGTCAGCTGTCGCGCCGCGCCGCGCTCCTGCCCCTGCACCGGCACGACGAAGAGATGCCGCCGCCGATCGTCGTAGAAGCCCTCGCCGTCCAGCCGGTTCTTCAGGCGGTCGAGGACGCGCACATCGCTCTGCCGGTCGCCGAGCGCCGCGATCTTCGGGGATATGTCGCGATCGCAGTCGTCCGCCGCGCGCACCTGGCTTGTGCAGGCGAGCCAGGTGCCGTCCGCCGACCATTCCGGCGCGGAAGCGCCCTCCGGCAGATCGGTCAGCGGCCACGCCTCGCCCCCCGCCGCGCCCATGATCCAGATCTGCGCCTTGTCGTCGGGGCCGCCGCGCCGCGCCAGGAAGGCGAGGGAGCGGCCATCGGGCGACCAGCGCGGCGCGGTGTCGTTCGGTCCGGCGGTGAAGCGGCGCGGCGCGCGGCTGCCGTCGCTCGGTACGGCCCAGATCTGTGCGCGATAGCCGTCCGCCTCGCGATCGACCGTCGTCCGCACGAAGGCGACGGTCGCGCCATCGGGCGAGAGTTGGGGATCGCTGACGTAGACGAAGCGGTAGAGGTCTTCTGGAACCATCCCGCGCCGCGCCGCGCCAGTGGCGTGCGTCGTTGTCTCGGCAGTCATCGTTTGCCCTCCATATCGCTGGTCGTTCCCAACCCCGGCATTCTACCGCCCACGGCCCGGCTATACTACGGCGCAAGAGCGGCAACGATAGATGGCACACCGAACGGGTGGAGGGATGGAGTCGGATGGTCATCGGTCAACTGGTCGGTCTACGTCCCGTAACGGAGCGCGACATCGATATGCTGGAAGCGTGGCTCGCCGAGCCGGGATACGCCGGGACGTTCAACACGATCGGTCTGACCAGGCCGGGCATCTTTCGCGCCGGATTCGCCAGGGATGGCCTGCTCACCGACGATCGCGGCACCCTGCTGATCGTCACCAAGGCGGGCGACTTCGCGGGCGACATCAACTACCGCAGCGTCTCGTTCGGCGGGAACCGGGGCAACAACTGCTACGAACTCGGCATCACCGTGGCGACGGCGCAGCGCGGGCGCGGCTACGGCACGGAGGCGCAGCGCCTCCTCGCGGCCTTCCTCTTCGCCACCTACCCGATCGCGCGCGTGCAAGCCTCGACCGATCGTGAGAACATCGGCGAGCAACGTTCCCTGGAACGCGCGGGCTTCACCCGCGAGGGGACCATGCGGCAGGCCCAGTTCCGTGCGGGCGAATGGCACGACATGATCCTATACAGCAAACTGCGCGGCGAGTAACAAAGAAGGGATGGGCGGATGGCGGCACAGGACGCGGGTGGCGCTGGCGGCGAGAAATCCCGGAGCCAGACCTTCTTCGGCGAGGGCGGGGTGGCCGGGTTCACCCACCGCGCCTTCACCAAGCAGATGGGCTACGACGACGAGGACATGAGCCGCCCCCTGATCGGCATCTGCAACACCTGGAGCGAGCTGAACGGCTGCAACAAGGGGCTGCGCGAGGTAGCAGAGGCGGTGAAGCGCGGCATCTGGCAGGCGGGCGGCTTCCCGCTGGAGTTCCCGACGATCTCGCTCGGGGAGATGTACCTCAACCCGACCTCGATGCTCTTCCGCAACCTCGCGGCGATGGACACCGAGGAGATGATCCGCGCGCAGCCGCTCGATGGCGTCGTCCTGCTGGTCAACTGCGACAAGACGACCCCCGCCGCCCTGATGGGCGCGGCGAGCGCCGATCTGCCCACGATCCTCGTCAGCGGCGGCCCGGCCCTCAACGGCCACTACAACGGGCAAATCCTCGGAGCCTGCTCCGATTGCCGCCGCCTCACGACCGAGTTTCAGGCCGGGACGCTGGACGAGCCGACCTATCGCGCGATCGAGGACGGGATCGTCCGCTCGATCGGGCACTGCATGGTGATGGGCACCGCCTCCACCATGAACTCCCTCGTCGAGGCGCTGGGCATCGCCCTCCCCGGCAACGGCGCGATCCCGGCGGTGGACGCGCGCCGCCTGCGCCTCGGCGAGGCGGCGGGGCGGCGGATCGTAGCGCTGGCGACGGAGGGGGTCCGCCTCTCGCGGATCATGACCCGCGAGGCGTTCGAGAACGCGATCGCCCTGCTGCACGCGATCGGCGGCAGCACCAACGCCGTCGTCCACCTCCCAGCGATAGCAGGGCGCCTTGGGATCGACCTGCCGCTCGATCTCTTCGACGCGATCAGCCGCCGCACGCCGCTGATCGCCAACATGCGCCCGGCGGGCAAGTACCAAATGGAGGAGTTGTTCGAGGCGGGCGGCATCCCCGCCGTCCTCCGCCAACTCCTCCCACTGCTGCACGGCGACACGCTGACGGTGACCGGGCGAACGCTCGCCGAGAACGTTGCCGACGCCCCCTTGCGCGATCCAGAGGTGATCCGCACGCTCGATGCGCCGCTCGACCCGGAGGGCGGGCTGGCGGTGCTGCGCGGCAACCTCGCGCCCGACGGCGCGGTGATCAAGCACGCCGCCGCCACGCCGCACCTCCTCAAGCATCGCGGGCGGGCGGTCGTCTTCACCGGGATGGACGATCTGCGGGCGCGGATCAACGCGCCCGACCTCGACGTGACGCCGGACGATGTGCTCGTCCTGCAAGGGGTGGGGCCGGTCGGCGGCCCCGGCATGCCGGAGGTTGGCAACTTCCCGATCCCCGGCAAGCTCCTGAAAGGGGGCGTCCGCGACATGGTGCGCATCTCCGACGCCCGGATGAGCGGCACAGCGTTCGGCACGATCGTCCTGCACGTCGCCCCCGAGAGCGCGATCGGCGGCCCGCTCGCGCTGGTGCGCGATGGCGACGAGATCAGCCTCGATGTCGAGGCACGCTCCTTGATCCTGCATGTTGACGACGTGGAACTTGCCCGCCGTCGCGCCGCCTGGGCACCGCCCGCCCCGGCTCACAGTCGCGGCTACGGGCGGCTCTACATCGAGAACGTCAATCAGGCCCCGCACGGCTGCGACTTCGATTTCCTGCGCGGTTCCGACCCGGTCGCGGCGACCGAGCAGCCGAAATTCTGAGCCGCCCCAAAAGATCGCGCGTCCGAGACGTATCGATCGGGCACGCTCGGACGTTCCGGGCCGGGAAACGAGCGCGTTATGCACGGCGTTCGTTCATTTGAGGGGCACCAGCGGCCAGGGACGAACTCGGTACACAAAGTAGGGTGTGCGATGGGCGGGGGAGATCGAGGCAAGCGGTACGGGCCGAGCCGGCGACTGACGCGACGGCGGTTCATCGGCGGGGCAATGAGTCTCGGGGGCGGGGCGCTGCTCGCCGCCTGCGGCGCGACGGCGACGCCGCAGGCCGACGCGATAGTCGTGAGCACCCCAGCCGCCGCATCGGCAACCCGCACGGTCGGCGTACCGGGGACGAGCACGCGCGCCCCCGCGTCGGCGGGCACCGCGACGCCCACGCTCGCCGCGACGCCCACGATCAATGGTGCGTCCGCGACCGAGTTGGGACGCCTGCTGGGGTTGCTGCCACAGACAGAATCGTTGCCGGGCCGCACCGGCATCTGGTTCGCCGATGTCGCGCGGCAGAAGCGGAACTATGGGTACGAGCGACTGACCTCGATCGAGGCGGTGCGCGCGCTCCCTGGCGGCGGCGTGGCATTCTCCAATGCTGTCGGCAAACTCCCTTTGCCAACCGAGGCGGGGATCGACCGCCTGGGCGACCCACAATGGTGGGCGACGGTCGGCTACGATTTCTGGCAGATCGCGCGTACGATCAGCGGCGGCGATCCGCCCCGAACCTGGGCACGACTGGAAGGAACATTCGACCGCGCCGGGATCGAGGCGACCTTGCTCGGCCAGGGCTACGCCAGGGTGCCCTACGGGGACCGCGCCTACCTGTCCCGACTCGCGGATGGTGAGGTCAGGCTGAGCGACCCGCTCGGGCGGCTGGTGCTCAATCGCCTGAATCGCGTGGCGATCGAGGAAGGGGCGCTGACGAGCGCGCCGTTCACCGCCGCCATCGAGGCGGGGATCGACGCCGTCGCCCTTCGCCGCCCGACGTTCGCCGCCAACCCGGACTACGCGGCGCTGGCACTGGCGCTCGGGCCGATAGTAGGGGCGGTCCTGACGACGCCCGATGAACTGTACCGGACGCCGGGGCCACAAGTGCGGGGCGCTACCCCGGTCGCCACGCGGCTCGCCACCCCCGCGCGCGCCCGGCTCCACCCGTACCGCCTCGTCGGCCTCGGGCTGCGCGACGATGGCACGACGCACACGATGCTGGTCGCGCTCGTCTACGAGAATGCCGCCGAGGCGCAGGCCGATGCCCCGATCCTGCGCCAGCGGGCCGAGGACTACACCTTGCTCCGCAACGGCCAGCGCCTCCGCGAGCGCGCACGCCCCGGCGAGCCGGAGATCGTGGCGGCTGGTGCCCGGACAGTCCTGATCCAGCCTTTCGCGACCGCCGCCGAGGCCGATCTATCGCTCTACCTCCAGCTGTACACAACCCGCGATCTCCTCTTCCTCGCCGAGTAGCCGCCAGCGCAGTACCATAGCTCCGTCATCACTCGCGATTGTCATTCGTCATTCGAGGATATGGTATGGCCTGGCTCGCGATCTTGCCCGCCCGTCCGGACGAATTGCAACTCGACCTGCACGGCTACCGCTACAACAGCGGCGAGCGGGTCATCCGCGCAAAGATCGCGGAGGCACAAGCGAACGGCTACCGCGCGCTGCGGGTCATCCACGGCGGCTCGACGGGGGGCTACGACGCCTATGCCCCGAACGAGGGGACGCTGAAGGCGGCGCTGCTCGCGATCTGCAAGGATCGCGCGATCGTGCGCCTCCTCGATGGCGAGCCGTTCGTCGGTGACGCATCCACCACGATCCTCCTGCGGGTGAATCGCCGCCCCCTGCGCCCGACCCGCTGGACCCCCCTGCCGCGCCCCGAATACGCGCCCGGTCGGGCCGCCCCACCCGGCGCGGCGGTGCCGGGCGAGATGCCGCTCTTCACCCCGCCACCGGAACGTTGAGCGGCGTGGAACCGCTCGTGCGGACAAGAGCCTGCTGCGAAGCAGCGACGACAAGGCCGATCGGCGACATGAACCCTGTCGCGTAACCGATAATGCTCCGGCCGGTTCGGACGGCGTATCCACCCCGCCGATCCATCGAGCGACCCGGTGTCGGGCGTGGTTTACTTCGCCGAGACGGGGCATGATATCACCCGCCGTGCCTTTGCCGATTACTACGCCGCGCACGGCGGGCTGGCGCAGTTCGGCTATCCGCTCAGCGAGGAATACATCGACACGCTGGAGAGCGGGCAGTACTTCGAGCGGGCGCGCCACGAGTTCCACCCGGAGAATGTCGATCCCGCGAATCAGGCGCTGCTCGGGCGGTGCGGGCGACGGTTCCGGGCCGAGGCATCGAAGTAGGCGCGGTGCTCGCGGCAACGAGCAGGGGCGGGGCACCGACGTATCGGTGCCCCGCCCTTTTCTCCTGGCGATAGGTAGCCCCGCCTACTTGGTCTTCCAGAGCTTCCAGGTGTCCCAGTACTGCCACATCGCGTTCGGCTGATACCCCTGGATGTTCTTCTTGACCAGGATCAGGTCGCGCGGGAAGCCGAACCAGAAAGCGGGCATGTCGTCCGCGATGATCGCCTGGAACTTCCAGAGGAGATCCTTCTGCTTCGTCAGATCCGGCTCGCGGATGATCTGTTGCAGCAGCTTGTCCGCATCGGCGTTCTTCCAGCCGCCGAAGTTGCGCCCCTGCTTGTTGGTGCGGACATCCCACTCGCTGCCGTAATAATTCAGGTCGGAGAAGCCCGCGAAGAGGATACGGCTGGTGAAGAAGAGATCGTAGTCATACTCCGACTGCCAGCGGGAGCGGAGCTTCGCCACCTCCAGCGTCTGCACGTCCATATCGATGCCGAGCTTCTTGAAATCCTCACCTCCGCCAGCAAGCGCGACACCCCGGTCGTCCTGGCGCTGACGATGCTGGCGGGCGGCGCGGTCATCATCGGGAATCTCCTGGCGGACATCGGCTACCGCCTGATCGACCCGCGCATCAGGCTCTAACGGGTGGGTGAACGGCCCCCTGCGGGGGTATGCGATACTAGGGCTTTCACCACGGCGAACGACGACGCGAACGGTGACAGAGGAGGCGAGACGATGGTCGCTGAGAAGCAGCAGGTCGCGGAAGAGGTGGCGCAGGCCCACGCCGCCGCCTACGAGGAGCCGATCTACCAGAAGGCGCTGGATCACGTCTGGATTCACGGCGGCAACTGGGCCGAACTCGCCGAGAAGCAGGGGCTGCACGTCTTCGAGCGCGGCGAGGGGATCTATCTCTACGACGCCCTTGGCAAGCAGTGGATCGACGGCATCGCCGGCCTCTGGGTCGTCAACGCAGGGCATGGTCGCCGCGAGATCGGCGAGGCGATGGCTGAGCAGGCCGGGAAAGTCGCCTACGCCTCGGCGGCGAGCTACACCACCGTCCCGGCGGTGCAGCTGGCGGATACCCTCGCCGAGCTGACCCCCGGCGACCTCTCCCGCGTCTTCTACTGCTCCGGCGGCTCGGAGGCGGTGGAGACGGCGCTGAAGATCGCCAAGCAAGTCCAGGCGTTGCGCGGCTTCCCGAAGCGCTACAAGGTGATCGCCCGGCGCGGCTCGTACCACGGCGCGACCTACGGCGCGATGAGCCTGACGACCGGCAATCGCC
>JAABUM010000727.1_pt1 | contig 54913 bp, 53 predicted proteins | sample 5559161 | NCBI WGS metagenome assembly JAABUM01 (sample SAMN10711868, study PRJNA513369) | rock metagenome | isolation source: Antarctica rocks | place: Antarctica: Victoria Land, Siegfried Peak nord
GGCGGACGGGCCAGCGACCGCTTCGGCCGTCGCGGCCTGATGATCGCCTTCGCCGCGATCTCGCTGCTGGCCACGGCCGTGCTGGCCGGCGGCCAGTGGGGCGTCGGGTGGCTCTACGCCGGCCGACCGCTCACCGGTGTCGTGTCGGGCACCGTGTTCACCATCGGGACCGCCTGGGTCAAAGAGCTCTCCGACGGCTCATACCCCGGCCTGGCGGCCCGGCGAGCGGGCGTCGCCCTGACCGCCGGGTTCGGCGTCGGCCCGCTGGTCGCCGGTGTCCTGGCGCAGTGGGCGCCCGGACCGCTCCTGCTGCCCTACCTGGTGCACGTGCTGCTGACCGTGCTCTCGCTCGCTCTGCTTCCCCGGGCCCCGAAACCCGCACCCGCACCGGCGCACGGGACGGCACACAGAACGGCACCCGCACCCAGACCCGGGAGCCTGGGACGAGGACCCCGCTGTGGCCGGGCTCGGCCCGCACCGCCCGGTTCCGCAGCATCACCATGCCCCTCGCGCCTTGGGTGTTCGGCAGCGTGACCGTGGCCTTCACGACGCTACCGGCTCACGGGATCGGTGCAGTCGCCGGCCTGCGGGTGGCCGTCCCCGGTCTGCTCGCCGCTCTCGCCCTAGCCGCCGGGTACGGGGTGCAGTCGGCCGGTCGCCGACTCCATGCCGCGGCCACGGCGCGTCACGGCGACGGGCGTCTCGCCGCGGTGGCCGGCCTAGCGGTGGTGGTGCTCGGCTGCCTGGCCTCGGGGTACGCCACCGCCCGACCCGGCGTGGCCACCGCCGCCTCCGCCGCCGCCCTGCTCGGCGCCGGATACGGGCTCTGCCTGAGCACGGGCCTGCGCGAGGTCGAGGAAACCGCAGCCCCCGACCAGCTCGGCGCGGTCGTCTCCATCTTCTACAGCCTCGCCTACGCCGGGCTCCTGGTGCCCTACCTGCTCGCGTTCCTGGCGCCGCAAGTCGGGTACCCCTGGGCGCTCACCGCAGCCGCTACCGCGTCGGGGCTCACCATGGTGCTCGTGCTCGTCCGGCGACCCGGTTCGGGTTCCGCCTGACGGAATGTCACGGTGTTTGAGGCCAACGTAGGTTCAAACGGCTGGTCGTCGGCGGGTGGGTTGACCCAGGTGCTGTCGGGTGGGGCGAGGATCTATGGGGTCGTGCCTGGTGGTGAACCGATCCACCCGAGCCGGCAGGGCCTACTGGGCACAGCGAGGGCGTCGGCACGTAGCGTGGACGCCAACCGACGAGGAGAGGAAAACGCATGTTGACCGGTGACGGTTGACGGAGGACTGCTGGTGTTGCTCGAGGCCAAGCCGGGGAAGGGCGACGAGTTCGCTCACTTCCTCACGCAGGGCCGTGAGCTGGCGGTCGCAGACAGGGCGAGAGCGGCACCGTCACGTGGTAGTCGTTCAGGCTCGGCGAGACGAGCTACGGCATCTTTGGCACCTTCGAGGTGAAGAGGGCGAAGAGGGCCGGCAGGCGCATCTCAACGGTCAGATCCCCGGCCGCGCTCGCCCAGGTCAGTTCCGGATCTGCTCGCCAGCGACCCGGACATTCGCACGCTGGACGTCCTTGCGGTCACGTGAGCACCGAGACTGCATTTCACCGGCGGGGCGGCGGCAGTCCTCGGTTGCCCGTCCCACGGACTGGGGGCTGGCCGTCGTGGTCGCCGATCCCAATCGAAGACCTGGCCCAGCACCGACAGGTCGTCACCGGGCCTCGGCCGGCTCGACTCCCGGACGGGTGACGATCGGTTGGGGTCGTCAGGTTTGGCCACCCTGCCTAGGTCGGGCCGGCGCTCGTTTCGAGTGGTCGCCGTGCAGGACCTGGCAGTCGTTCCCGGGGAAGATGAGACGTTCGTGGCCGTCGCCGAACCGGACGAGGTATGGAGGAGCGCCGTCGCCGCCCCTGACCTGAAGGACCTCTGCGGTGTGGTCTGCAGAACCCACCTTCTTGCCGTGGAAGAGAAGCCGCTCACCGACTTGAGCCTTCATGGCCACGACCTCCTACCGATCAGGATAGGAGCCCGGGAGCCCACGGCACAGGGGGTGAACTCAGAATCACTGTCGTCTGTGGTGTCTTGTAAGCTTGGGTGCATCTTGATTGGCCGAGAATCAGCTGCTCGCCGGCGCACCGGCGGTGGCTGCTCCTGGGGCGACCAGCGTTGTGGGTCAACTCCGCATGAAGTCGGCGACGACCCGACCCAGTTCCTCTCCGGCGTCCTCTTGCAGGAAGTGCCCGGCGTTGTGGATGGTTGGCTGGCTGAGGCCTCGGGCGCCGGGGATGAGCTTTCGTAGGATCGGTGCCATCGCGCCGGTGATCGGGTCGCCGTCGCTGAACGGCAGCAGGAACGGCAGATGGCAGGCCGAAAGCATCTGCCAGGCGGCGCGGTTCGCCTCGCTGGCGGGATCGTCAGGGCGGGTGGGTACCAGACCGGGCATGGCTCGGGCACCGGCCTTGGCGCGCTCCTCGGGGAAGGGCGCGTCGTAGGCCGCGCGGACCTCGTCGGCCATCGGGCGCACGCAGCCAGCGGCGACCAGGCGACCGATGTCGAGCACGTCAGTCTTCTCGACCGTGCGGCGGAACTGCCACCAAGCCTCGGGCATATCGACGTCGCCGGTCGGCAGCCCGGTGTTGGCCGCCACCACCCGGATGAAGCGATCCGGGTGCTCGGCGACCAGGCGCAGCCCGATCAGTCCGCCCCAGTCCTGGCCGACCAGGGTGACCTCGCGCAGGTCGAGGTGGTCGAAGGCCAGTTCCCGGGTCCACTCGACCAGCCGGGCGTACGAGTAGTCGACCGGGTGGACCGGTTTGTCGGAGCGGCCGAAGCCGACCAAGTCGGGCACCACGCACCGAATCCCCCTTTCGGTGAGCACCCGGACCACGTGCCGGTAGAGGAACGACCACGAAGGCTCACCGTGCAGCAGCAGCGCCACCGGTCCGCCGGCCGGTCCCGCCTCGACATAGGCCGCGCGTAGCGTGCCACCGTCGGGGTCGGCGACCTGGGCGTATGCCGGCTCCCAGGGGAAGTTGGGCAGTTGCTCGAAGGCGGCGTCCGGGGTTCGATAGACCTCCACGCCGGCCAGTCTGGCAGGCCTATGGCTGCGCGAGGTCGCGAGCACAGGAGGTGTCCAAACCTCCGCCGCCCGGCCAAAACAGATGTACGCCGAGACCAGCGCCGCAGGCACCCGTGGGAGTCCACGATGTCGGGATCGTCCTGCTTCGAGCGAGCAACCACTGCCCTGATGCGCGAGGCGCCCATCAACCAGCCGCTATCGCGGCTGGAAAGACGCAGGGTAGCGCCGTTCGCCCGCGGCAGGTCCAGGTGCTTGGCCGCGATCCCTCAACAGCGACGTCGAGGACCTCAGCCGTTGGCGGGGCCAATCTTAGGACAGGGCGGCGAGGAGTTGCGCCTTCGTCCTGTTCGACATGCCGGTCAGTCCTCGGGCGCGAGCCTCGGCCCGCAACTGGACGACGCTCCACGTCTCGTCCGGCACCGTAACGCCATCGACGGTCGTTGGCTCGGCCACCCGACCCGAAGCCATCATGTCCATCAGCGCAGCAGATTGCACCGGCCCCAGTGCAGCAGATGCCCCGTCCAGCTTCCGACGCAGCCTCTCGACCCCCGTTCGGGCTCGCGAGGCCGCATGCCGGAAAGGTCGGACGGCAGGGCTGTGACCTGCGGCTTTGTGCTGGTGTGAGCGGCGGGGGGTGGCCCGAGGGGCTGAGATGGGAGTTCTCACGCCGACCGTCTCAGCAAGGACCACACCCGCCGATGGCATCTTCCCCAATCACTGGGCCTCCCGCCCTGCTGGGGCGGACTAGCGAACTAGTGGACGTGCTCGCGAAGGTGCCTGACCAGCGGGATCCACGCGGGGTCCGTTACCCGCAGGCGGGGATGCTGGCGGTCGTGGTCACCGCGGTCCTGGCCGGTGCCCCCTGGCGTTTACGGGAGCTGACACCGCTGGCGTCATCACTGCTGGCATGCTCCTGCACCTCCTCGGCGCCAGTCTCAGCTTGTCGGCGCGCCGACGCCGCCGGAGCTCGACAAGCGCTGCAGTGACCGGCTTGGGCTGGGCTTGCCACGAGGAGGTCCCCCCGGCCCGGGCGCTGCTCCCGGCCAGACCGCGATCCGAGTCGGTTGAAAATGGGTACTTCGGAATCTGACCTACGGAAACTGTGGTTTCAAGGATGCGTCGGGGGCAGATGGCTCGATCTATCGCTGGGTGCCTGAGTCGTGGACCGACGGAGCCGACCCGTGGATCTCAGGGCCAGTCCTTCTCTGGCAACGCTACCTGAACAACACCGCCACAATGCGCGGAAGGCGACCGCGGTGCGCTGTGGCGTTGACGGTGTGGACTTCTACTCCGGATGGCCGGCGACCGGCACCGCGTCGGCGGCCCAGTCTGGTCCCGCATCCGCGGCGGGCACCGTCGTCATGACGGTGGGCGCGACCGCCCCAAGCGGTGACATGGGCGCACCTGCTGCGGCGCCTGCTCCACGTCCGGCCGCACAGGTGCCACCTTCAGCCATCAAATCGACCGCCACGTCTCCGACGGCCGCGCCGACCGCGTCTCCGACGGTCACCACGCCGACGGCCACCACGCCGACGGCCACGTCTCCGACGGTCACCACGCCGACGGCCACCACGCCGACGGCCACGTCTCCGAGGGCCGTGTCGGCCGCGACAGCTGGCCCCCGACCGACGTCGGAAGCGTCCAAGGCGACGAATTCTCGCCCGATCCCCGACGAATTTGACGTCGGCGTAGGCCCGTTGGCTAGTCCATCACCGGTTCCCCCGGGCGACGGAAGCTACCGGTTGCCGTTGACGCCGGTCTGCTGGCTCAACATCCGTCCTGGCTTGAAGGAATGGCGCCGACGGTAGCGCTGGCCGTGGATGCCGGCACACAGGTCGTCGCGCCGACGGCGGGCACGGTCGCGGTCTGCTGCCGGGTCAGCTTGTGCTGTCCGGAGACGACGGCGGCACCTACCGCCTCGCAGGGTCGGGCACGGTCAGCGCCTCGCAGGGCGCGAATGTGGTCGCCGGACAGGCCCTCGGGTCGGCCGCGAAGGGTGGCATCACGTTCGGGATCGATGTCCCCGACGTCGCTCCGCCGGTATGCGTGCTGCCCGCCCTGCAGGCCTGGGCGGTCGGCAACCAGATCGACGTGCATGCGCTGCCCGTCACCTGCCCCGCCCCCGCGCTGCCGGGAACCACGACCTTCTCGCCCGCGGTCATGGCTGGACTTCAACAGCCACCGGCTGCGCCTGATCCGCCGGCGATGGAGCCGGCACCCGCGCATACCGTCACGGTTCTCGTGGTCACCGACCGCACCACCGCAACCATCCGCAGCAACCTGCAAGCTCTGCTCACCGGCGCCGGAGTCCCTGGCCAGATCGAGTCTGCCGACGTGCTAACCGGACCGAACCACGACCTGGCTACTCAGGTGTCGACCGCAGCCGCGACCGCCCATCCGGACCTGGTCATCGTCGCCATCGACCATCCGGCAGTCGATCAGGCCTCAGCTGTCGCCACGGTGCTGGCCCAGACTCCGGTGCTCTGGGTTCGAGCAGTCAGCCCGACCCTGTCGCCGGCGGCCGGGGCCGCGGAGGGCCAGCAGTACCAGAGCCTGGTCACGCACGCCCCCAACCTTCGCGTCCTGACCCTGCCGGGGTCGCTGATCGGCTCCGGTCTGCAGGCCGCCGATGCTCCTGGACCGCGGCCGGTGACGCCGTGGTCGCCAGCGGGATCACGAACTACGTGAGTATCGCCTACGGGGTCGTCGGGCCTGGTCAGGCGGGGGCGAGCCTTCTGAGCTACGCCGAAGCTCAGCTCGGGAAGCCGTACCTCTGGGCCGGCTCGGGCCCGGAAAGCTTCGACTGTTCCGGCCTCACGATGATGGCCTACCGGCAGGTCGGTGTGGGCTTCGTAGACAACGCGTACGAGCAGTTCGAAGCCACCAAGCAGTGGCCGGTCTCGTCCCCCACCGGACTTCAACCCGGAGATCTGGTGTCCGTCGGACCGACCGAGGCAGGCATTCACCACGTTGGCATCTTCGTGGGCGGAGGCCAGTTCCTGGATGCGCCCCCTCCCGGTGCGCCCGTCCGGTTCGACACCCTCGGTGCCGGGTGGGACTACTTCGCCGCTACCCGCCCACTCGCCAGCATGGTCACGCTGGAGGTCAACGGGTCGATCCGCGCCGCCGCCCGGCAGAGTGTCGACCGTCTGTGGGGGACACCCAGTGGCCCTTCCTCGACGCCTTGTGGACTCAAGAGTCGAGCTGGGACCCCGCGGCGGTGAACCGCAGCTCCGGCGCGACCGGCATCCCGCAGGCTCTCCCGCCGCCAAAATGGCTTCTGCTGGACCGGACTGGCGCACCAACCCGGTCACACAGGTCGGGGTCGGGCGCATGTCCGGGCTGAGCCAACCCAGCCTTGCGGCGCGGCAACGCGGCGGCGCCCTGCCGGAGCCCGCTGGCTACGGCCCCCGCGGATGGCCATACTGGCAGGTCATTGACATCGAAGCCTGGCTCACGGCCCAGACCGCCCCGTCTGCGGAACGCGAGCCGGGCGCCTCGACCGCCGCATGCGGCGACGGCACCACCTACGCCGGGCACAGGGACTTCCTGGCAACCGAGGGGCCAGGGGTTCGGCCCGTGCCTCGTGTCGTGGTGGGTGGGGGGACCCACGTCCGCATGCGAGAACAGCGCACGCCGTCACCAAGTGCTTTGAGGACTGGCTACGGCCAATGCTTGGGAGGAAGCCTCGTCCTGCCGTCCCTCGCCGGTGGCTGGGTTAAGTCTGACCCCCTCCGTCGCGCGATACGGCGGTTTCGATAAGGCCCATGGCACATCCATGGCACACGCCAACGCGAAACGCCGCCCAACGCTGCGAAGTGACGAGAGACATCACTGCAGGTCAGGCGGCGTTTCGGGCGGTCCCCGCAGGTCAGCGAGGGGTAGCCATCAGATGTCGTAGAACATCTCGAACCAGACAGTCCTGGGCCTCTGACCTGCGGCGATGCTCAGGCCCTGCGGCTCGATGGCACTTTCATGGCACAGTCCAAATCAAAGACGGCGTCGATGGCACTCAAAGAGCGGACCCGGGTGTCCGGCATGACGTGCGTGTACGTCCTGAGGGTGAAACCGGGATCGCTATGGCCCAGGTACTCGGAGACCACCTTGATCGACTCGCCAGCGTCGAGCAGCACCGAGGCGAAGAAGTGCCGCAGGGCGTGACAGCCGTCTTGTCTGGTCGGCTGCACGCCGATGGAAGTCAGCGCTTTGCGCCAGACCGTGTTGAAGTAGTTGCGGTTGACTGGCTTGCGCTCTCGCGTGGAGCAGATCAGGGCGGCCGTCACGTGACGTCCCTGGGGCTCGATCCAGGGCAGGGTGCTTGGCTGCGGGGCTAACCGGCTCATGTGTGCGGCCAAGGCGTCGGCGACGTTGGCTGCGAGAGGAATCGTCCGTTCCTTGCCGTACTTGGGCGGCGCGAAAACCAGCTTCGAGCCCACGACAGAGACTTGACGTCTCACGTGGACTTCACGCCGGAGGAAGTCCACATCCTCGACGGCAAGGCCGAAGATCTCACCCTGCCGCAGCCCAAGGCCGGCTCCGATCGAGACAACCACGCCGTACCGTTCAGGTAGGGCCTGCGCCATGGCAGGGACTCGGTCGCGCGGCCAGGGCTTGATCTTGGTGTGACCCTTCCGCGGGCGTCGGACGGATGGCGCTCGGGCTGCGTTCACAGCCACCAACTGGTCGTCGACAGCGGCGCCCAGGATCGTGCCGACATACCCGAAGATCTGATGCTGCGTGTTCGGTGCCAGCGTCGACAACGACCTGGCCCAGGCCTGCACCGTGCTCGGCCGAATGCCTGCCAGGGGCTTGTCACCCAGGACCGGGTAGATGTGGTTGCGCAGGTCGGAGGCGACCCGTGCCCGGGTTGATGGAGCGAACAGCTGAGCAGCCAGCCAGCGATCCGCGTAGGAACGGAACGTCTGTCGACCTGCGTTGCGGTCAACGTATCCACCGCGCAATTTGTCGGTCTCTACTGAGGCGGCGTAGTCCAGCGCCTCGCGCTTGCGATCGAAGGAGCGCTTCCGCTGGACCCCGTTGGGGTCGCGGAACCTGACGTCATAGTGCGGTCTACCGTCCCGACCGGTTCGAGTTCTGACCGTCGCCATGCAACCACCTACCAGTTGAAGGCCCCCAGAACGGCTTCGCAGATCCGGCTACGGGAGAACACTTACGAAGAGGAACACCGGCCACATCGCCGCTCGGTGACATCCCGCCCGGCACTGTCACGGTGCATGCCCGGGTCCCGAAGATACCTTTCAACCACGACACTCATGGCGAGTGTGGCGCCAGCTGCTTCGTCGGTGTCGACTGGCGGTACCGACGCGTTGGCAAGCCGCCGTCTCGTGGGCCAGACAGCGAAGATCCGCAGTCCCTGCAGGACGCCGGCTTGCTGAGGGTGGCCATCGGTTCTGAGCAGACACGGAGGTGACTGAATTATGCGCTGTTGAGCCTCAGCTCTTGGATGTAGGCGCGGACGTCCTCCAAGGTGTAGCGCAAGTAGCGTCCAACGCGGAACGCACGAGGCCCTACCGGCGTGCTGTAGCTCGACAACGAGTGCCATCGGTACAGAGTCGCCTTCGGCACGCCGAGCAGCTGCGAAACCTCCGCAACGCCCAGGAGCGGACGCAGGTCAAGATCATCCGTGGCAGCTTGTCGGTCACGGCCGCCGCGGCTGGCCGGGGTGTTGTTGTCGCTTCGCATGATGGATCACCTTCAGTTGGGGTGCTCTGACAGCCCCCTAAGCACCGACCCCCCCAAAAAGTGGACATGCGATTCGGCAGAATCTCACATTGCGAGACGGTGGCTGGGGTTCAACAGGCTGCTCAAGGTCGAACCGCAGGCTCCAGGCGACCCAGGGTCAGCTCACGAGCCCCGCGCCAGGTAAGCGCCGAGTGCAGAACCCACGCGGATGATTCCCGGACGACCACGTGATGTGCTCTAGCGGCGGATCTCGGAAGTGGGGTCGCTCGCCGACCGCGCAGGGCTATAACGGCGGTATGACACTCCTGTCGATGAGCGGACAGGACGGTGGGGGTGGCAGGCGTGGTGTCCCGACCAGGTCGCCTCTGTCGTTGGACCGCGGTGGATCGTTGAGGGCGGATGGGCGGGCATAGGTTTGTCGCGATGGACGTCAACGGGCCCGGCCTGTTCGAGTGCCCGACCGGGAGCCGGCCACTCCCGGGCGGCCGCAGCGGGGGAGGAACCGGGAGACATGGGTGCGGACCGTCACCGCGAGGTCGACATCCTCGACGCGGAGGCCGTGCTTGAAGCCGCGCTGCGTGTTGAGGAAAGCGGCCTGACGATCGGGCTGGGTGCCAGCCTGGACGTCCCGGACATGATGCCGGAAACCGGTCTGCAGGCCGCTGGAGACACGTTCGAGAGGCTGGCCTGGCTCATCTGGCCTACGGTCGGTCTGGAAGGGCCGTTGGCCGCCGGTCCCTTCCGAATCCTCTCGGTGGACAGTGCGGCGGACGCCCAATCGGATGACCGGGGCATCCTCATGTGGACGGTCGTGGTCAAGCTCACGAACCTCCAGGAGCTGCGCCGGCTCGCTGCCCAGGCGCACCCGGAAGAGGCCGAGCTGATCGCGGGGAGCGTGGCGGTCGCCTGGCAGCGTGCAGCCGACCCATTCGCGCCGGTCCGCTCGATACCTGGCATCGCGTGGCGACCCGGACCGGTCGAGGTCCAGCACGTGCCCCGGCGAGCACGACCGGCCAGCCTGGATCCCACCTGACCTCGCACGGCACCGCGGTAGGGGTGGCGCAAGGGTCACCAGTGGCCCTTCAAAACTGCTACTGAGGCCGAGGGTGTCGCCGACGCGTTGGGGCGCCGGAGGCCCTTCGTCGGCCCGCCTGCCGGCATCAGGGCAGGCCCGGCTCTGGGTGGTCGTCCGTGAACTTGTCAGCGGCGTTCTGGTCGATCAGGCCGTGGTCCAGGAGCCAGTCGACGGCACGGCGGTGGGCTCGGACGTCCCGGAAGGCGTGCCACGGCGAGATCAGTTCGGGAAGGTGCTCATAGAGCTCGCTCTTGAACCGACGGAACGGGCCTCGTCCCTGAAGCGCCCCGGCTAGGCGTCGCTTCGCTGCACCGTCGCTGACGCTGTCAGCGAAGTCGGCCATGTCCTGATACCAGACGGACGCCGGGATGGGGTCGATGGGAATGAGGTCCAGCTCGTTCAACTCGACGGGGTTCTGCCCATCGATGCCCGTGTCGCTGGTCCAGAACACCACTTCACCGGTGCGCGGGTCGAGCAACCATCGGTGCTCGTAGTCCGTCTGGTCGGCGAGCGCGGTGGCGATCTCCTCGACGTCGATCCCGCTCAGCTCGAGCATCCACCCAGGCTATGACTGGACAAGCGGCCTCTAAGCACCATGTGGAGAGTATCCCGCCTGCCGGCCGGCTCGCGGCGTGACGCAGCCGAGGAAGTGGTTTTGCGCGTGGACTGTGTGGTGCGTGGTGGCCCCTGCGGAGTCCCGAGCCTGAGCCCGTTTCGCCTGACGGCGAACGATGCTGCCGTCGCTTCGGCGATGGCACAGTGGTGGTCGTGACTCGCCGGTCCGATCCGTCCCGTCCCCGTGATGCGCCGAGCGGGGGCACGACGGCTCGCGACGCCATCGAGGCCTGGCTGGCGTCGTCGGGGATGCCCGACCTGGCCACGCTCGCGGACAGCGTCAGCACCGGCCGGGCCGCCCCTGCGCGCGTGGCCACGGTCTCCTCACGTCACGTTGAGCTGCCTGAAGCTGAGGAGGAGGTGAGCGTGCTGCGCGTGCGGGTCGATCTTGACGGTGCCCGGCCACCGGTGTGGCGGCGGCTGGACCTGCGCAGCGACCTCACCGTGACCCAGCTGCACGAGGTGCTGCAGGCGGCCATGGGCTGGCTCGACGGACACCTGCACCGCTTCTGGGTCGGACCCACCAAGCAGCTGTGGACGGGACCGCACCTGATTAACGACCACGACGACCACGACCAGGACGTCGAGGACGTCGAGGAGGACGACGGGGACCGCGCGGTGGGCCACGAGGACGCCGTTGAGGTCGGTCAGCTGCTCAGGAAGACCGGTGACCGGCTCTTCTATACCTATGACTTCGGCGACGGGTGGGACCACACCCTCACCGTGGAATCCACGGCTCCGGCGGACGACGACCAGGCGCCGGCGGTGTGCCTCGGAGGACGCCGGGCGTGCCCGCTGGAGGACAGTGGTGGCGTGGGCAGCCACAACGAGCTGGTCGCCGCGCACGCGGCGGGCACCGGTTACGAGCCGCCGTACGACGAATGGGTGCCGCAGAACTGGGACCCGACACACTTCGACGTCGAGCAGACCAACGTCATGCTGACGCTCATCGGCAAGGGCGCCGACGAGATCGTTGACGCGTTCGAGGCAGCCATCGGGCCACAGCGACACCCGGGCGTGGACGACCTCGTGCAGCGAGCCGACCCGCGGGACGTCCCAGCTCTGACCGCGCTCACCGCGGCCGCGCTCACCGGCGACGCGCCAGCCGAGACTGCCCAGGGTGCCGGTCCGCGCACGATCGGGGCCTTGGCGACCCGCGGCGCCGTCCGCCCCTGGCAGGTGATGCTGTCCGTCGCCGGAGCCGAAGGGATCCCCCTCACGTCAGCCGGGTGGATGCGACCGGCAGCCGTTGAGAGCATCTACCAGGCCCTGAGGTTAGAAGAGAGTTGGATCGGTAAGGGCAACCGCGAGGACGTCACGCCTCCCGTCGCCGAACTGCGTGCGCAGGTCGTCGCTGCCGGCCTGTTGCGCAAGTACCGAGGGCGTCTGGTGCTGACCCGCCTTGGCCGTCAGGTCGACGGCGACGCCTCGGCCATCTGGGAGGCGCTGGCCGCACGACTCGTACCTAGGGGGGACGTCCCCTTCGTGCGGGACTGCACGGTCCTGCTGCTCCTGCACGTGGCGGCAGGTTGGCCGGCCGGAGACGCGACCCTGGACGACGTCGCCCGCCTCCTCACCCGTGCCGGATGGGCCACCCGTGACGGCTACCCGGTCAACGCCGGCCAGGTCGCCAGCACGGTCAAGACCACGCACGACCACCTAGTGCGGCTGGAGGGCAGCAAGCGGCCGACGCCGTGGGGGCAGAGCACCCCCACCCAACGGGCCATGGCGCGAGCCGCGCTCTTCCCCAGCTGACCAGGCGACGGCCCACCACCTCACCCGCCACCGCGCAGCTGACCTCGGCCCCAGACCTGACAAGGGACGAGCGCTCGGCAAGTCCGATCACCACCAATACGCCAGCTCGCGGCGAAGGACGCACCTCACCTGGTCGTGCGACGCGCGGCATGAGGGCGCCCGGACAGCGGCAGAAGCGGATGTCGGCGATGACGGCAAGACCCGAACGTCGGTAGCTCGAAATGTCGGGTCTTGGTGTCGACGATGCACAGCCTGATCCTCTTGAGTCGGAGCAGGCTTGGTTAGGGGGTGGATTCGTAGCGGCGGACGAGTTCGCGTAGTGCGTCCATCTCTTGTTGTAGGGCGTGGCGGCCGGCCTTGTTGATCGCGATCCAGGTTCGTGGTCGGCGTCCGGCGTAACCCTTCTCGACGTGAACGAGCCCGGCTGCTGCGAGGGCGTCGATGTGTCGTCCGAGGTTGCCGTCGGTGAGCCCGAGGCTGGTCTTGAGAAAGGCAAAGTCCGCCCGGTCCGTCTCGGCGAGGACGGACAGGATGCCGAGCCGGCCACGTTGATGAACCAGGTCAGTCAAGGATGTGGTGGGGTGATCCGGCGAGAGCTCGCTCGACTCTCCTGTCTGCGTCTCGCTCATCGTCGGCTAGCACGTTCAGAACGAGTCAGGCGCACGGCGATGACGGCGAAGACGAGGCCGAGCAGGACGTACGCCAAGCCGTCCCACGACAGGGTCGGCGTGCTCGAGTCGATCCCTAGCAGCCGAAGCAGCCCATGGGCGCTGCTGTCGAAGAACCCGACATTCGCCAGTCCGGCGACCAGCCCGAACAGCACCGCGCACACGGCCAGGGTCTGGTCGTGACGTCGCCACGCGAGGAGCAAGAGAGCCACCGCGATGACTGGAGCCGCGTATGAGGACCGAACCAGCAGGTGAGCCTGAGACAGCCAGCTGATCAGCGGTGAACAGGACGAACGGTCGGCGTACTCAAAGCATGCGGACGAGGTGGCGCCGGTCAACGAGAAGAACACCACCGCGCCTAGAGCGAACGCCAGCCATCCACCAGCTCGCGTACCGGCGCCGACCCGGCGCGCGTGAACGGCCAAGAAGACCCCGGTCAGAACGAGGCCGAGGGCGCCGAGGTACTGCCAGAAGTAGAGATCCAAGACCTGTGAGAGCCCCCATCGCCACCCACCCGTGCGGCCGGTCGACGTTGCGCCGATGGCCAACTGGGCCGAGCCCGCGACCATCAGGAGGACCGCAAACACCATCAATGGAACCGCGGTCCCCCCTCGACGGGCCCGGGCCCCATGGCCGGCCGATTCGGCGTGGCTCAGCAGTTCTCGAGCCGATACGACGTCCGCTGGCTCGTCTGTTTCACCAATCTTCGACATCCCGATCCCTCCAGTCCTATTTGACAGACTACTCTGTGGTGCAGAGTGCTTAGAGTCAAGAGCAGTGGAGGTGGCCATGTTCGACCGTTTCACGAGAGACGCGCGCCGGGTCATCACCCTTGCGCAGGAAGAGAGCCGGCGACGCAACGATCCGCACATCGGCACTGAGCACCTGCTGCTGGGGCTGTCGCGGACGCGGGCCTGCAGCACGCCCTGGACGACGCGGGGTTGGACGCCGAGTTAGCGCGCCAGCAACTCGAGGTGACATCACCGGCGGCATCCATCCCCGCGACTGGTCACATTCCCTTCACGCCGCGGGCCAAGCAGGTGATGGAGGAGGCGCTTCAGGTCATGAAGCGGGTCGAGCAGGCGCACATCGCCCCACCCCACCTGTTGCGTGCCCTGCTTGGCTTGCGTGTCGGCGGCGGGGTAAGCCTTCTCGCGGCCCTCGGGGTCGACGTCGACGGCCTGACGATCCAAGCGGAGCAGCTCGCGGCAGGCACTGAAGCCGACAGTCGGCCGCTGGAGTCCCAAGGGTGACCACGTGAGATGCAGCAGCGCTCTGACCCATCCCAGATCCCGATCTTCAGCAGCAGGCGTCGACCTCACAGGGGGCGCCGCTCATGGGCTCGATCTCCTACGTATCCCCGATGAGCGATTACCGCTCATCGACTTGAGCGAGCTATCGCGTCCTGCCAATAGGGTGCGTCACTGTGGGCGCCGGAAGAAGGGTCAGCACCGCTCGAGCGGTCCCCGCGTCCTACCGGAGCGGGATGCCGCCGGCCCCAGGAGATTCATCTAACCCCGGTCCCCCTAGGGCTAATCTCTTCGGTCCGGGGACCCGCATCTGCACGACTGTCCGAGTCGAAGTCGGACGTGCGCAGCCTTGTGTAGGTAGTCCCGGTGCGCACGGGGTGGGCGGCAGCGAGATCTGCTGTGCCAGACCAGTCCCTCCGGACCCGCGCGCTGCAGCGGGACCCGATAGATTAGGCCCACCCACCCTGGCGGAACAACTACCCTCTAGCGGGTGCGGGCACGGATCGATGGCGCCGCGTTGCGCCGGGCGCGCCTCGCCGCGGGAATGACGCAGGCCGACCTGGCGAAGGTCTTGGGGGTGGCCGGTCCGGAGCGGATTTCCTCTTGGGAGCACGAGACCAACCAGCCTCACGTCAACCAGATCCCAGTCTTGGCCAAGCTGCTGTCGGTGAGCCCTGATGTGCTGCTGGTCGGCGACTCCCGTAACCGTCTACGGGTTCTGCGGTGGGAGGCCGGTCTGTCGCTGGACGAGTTAGCTGACGAGCTGCATGTGGGACGCAACACCTACCAGCGTTGGGAGACCGGGGAGCGGGCGTTCCCGGCCCGGTCGCAGGTGATTCAGCGGTTGTCGACCGTCCTTGGCGTACCGGAGGAGGTGGTGCAGGAGGCCGTGGCCGGCATTGGTCGCGGTAGTCTCGCCGAAGCCATGGGAGCAGCAGATCGCGGGGGCGGTGTGACGGATGTGACGGGCGGCGGTGACGGCCTCCCGCGTCTGGCGGACCAGTTGAACCATTTGTTCGCTACGGTGCCCCGCTCGGCCGGGTCGAACCGGCCGCACAGCAACGAGACCGCGGCTGAGGCGTTGCAGCAGTATGGGATCCGCGTGACAGGCCACAACCTGGCCCATCTGCGGGCCGGGCGGCGGGACAACCCGAGCGCACGGTTGCTGGCCGGCATCGCACAACTATTCGGCGTGCCCATCGCCTACTTTTTCGACGAGGGCCTCGAACGCGAGGTCAACCATCAGCTGGCGACCCTGGTCGCGGCCCGGGAGACCCGCTTGCAGACGTTGATGATGCGGGGAGTCAGCCCGGAGAGTCTCGGGCAGGTCGAAGGTATCCTCGAGCAGATCCGGCGACTCGAAGGCCTTGAGGTAGTGGATGAAGCTGACGGTCCATCGCGGTAGTCCCGCGAGGCGGCACCGTTCCCGTACCGTCTCGCTGGGGGAGCGGCTGTTGCCCCGGGACGGCAGCATCGACGGGTTCGTCGCCGCGGTTGCACGGCACCGCGGCCGTCCCCTGCACGTGTTGGACTACCCCCTGGATGCGGTCGGCCCGTCGGGGTTCTGGGTCGGTACCGCGTCGGGGGACTTCATCATCCGCTCCTCCGCGGCCACCCCGACCCGTGGGGCCGCGATCGTGTGCCACGAGCTGGCCCACATGCTGCTCGGTCACGAGCCGGAGGTCGGTGACGTCCAGGCGGGCGAGGTGATCGCCCGGGTCCTGGCTCCTGACGTCGAGGCGTCTGTCGCGGCCCGGTTCCTGTCCCGGCACGGGTACGAGGCGGCCGAGGAGGAGGATGCCGAGGCCGTGGCAACCGCGTTCGTCACCGCTGCCGCTACCCGACAGCGGGCGGCGGTGACGAACGCCGACCGGGTCTCGACCCGGCTGCGATGAGCTCCCCGACCTTGCGGCGGCCGGGTTAATGACCTTCCAATGGATCGGCCTGGCGGCGGCGTGGCTGGCCAGCGGGTACCGACTGTGGGTGTCCTTCCGCCAGCCGGCAACGCTGTGGCGCTCCTCGTTCACGATTGGCATCGTCTGCGCGGCCATCGGCGTCACGCTGCAGTCGTTCACCCCTCAGGTCGACGCGGTCACGGCACCCTCGGTCGGCAGCCTGCTCAACCACCTGGTCATCATCGTCGGCCTGGGCAGTGTGCAGGTCTACGTGGCCACCCTGCGCCGAGACACCCCGCCGCCGGGGATGCTGAGAAGGGTTGTGGTCGTCGCCGCGGTCGCCGAGACGGTCACGGTTGTCAGCTGGACCCTGGCGGCACCGTTGCACTCCGGAGAGGCCGAGCACTTCGCTGTCTACGCGACCGACGTGTGGGTGCTGATCTACTTCCTGACCTTCTGGGCTCTGATCGCGGTGACGATGGTCGAGGTGGCCAGGTTCTGCCTCCTCGAGCAGCGCGGGGCGGCACCGCAGGACCGAGCGCGGGTGGTGAGCTTGAGCCTGATCGGACTTGGCGCCCTCGGCGGCGTGTTGTACGCGTTGGCGGCCGCCGCCGGCGCGATCTACATCGCCGTGACCCGGGTGCTGGACAACGGTCCACTGATGACCTCCAGCCGGCTGATCGGGCCCAGTATCGGCCTGCTCGGTGTCGGGATCCTGGCGCTGCTGGCGGTTCCGCCGCTGGACGCGGCCCGGCGGGCGCGCCGGCGACTCCGGGTGCTCCGGCCGCTGTGGTCGGACCTACAGCGTGCCGTGCCCAGCGTGCGGCTCGGCGGAGCCAACAGCGGCCGCCTCGCTGGCCCGGCCGAGGTGGAACGAGCGTTCATCGAGATCCGCGACGCTCTGGAGGTGCTGCCGATCGACCCCCCCGCTACCGGTGGGGTCGAGGATGTCGCCACCCGCCTGGTCGACCAGCTCGAGGTCCGGCTTTCCACGGTCGACCATGGGCGGGGCCTGGACAGTCGCCCAGCGGAGGCGGGGCGACGGCCAGCGGCCGAGTTTTTGCCAGCCAGCCGCTCCATGCGCGAGGACACCGAGCAGCTGTACGCGCTAGCGCTGGCGTATCAGGGGTTACGGCCGCGGGGGAGGAGGGCTGATGCATCCGAGCCGGACGCAGTCCGTCGCGCATCTGCGTGACCTAGCCAGGCAGGGTCGGTGGGAGGAGCTGTACCAGCGGACGATGCTCTGGGAGTTCCCCGACGACGCACTGCTGGGCTTCCAGCTCGCGTTCTACCGCCCCTTCGCCGTCCCCCGGATGGCCCAGATCCTTACCAGCACCGGGCAGTTCGCCGAGGCGACCGAGAAGCGCAGCTACGACACTGGGCTGATCATGTACGAGATCCTGCACGGTGGCCTGGACACGCCGGTGGCCCGACAGATGGTCGCGTTGATGAACCGGATGCACCGGCGGTTCTCGATCGAGCCGGAGGACTTCACGTACATCCTGAACGCGTTCATCGTCGTGCCGCTGCGGCACATCGACCGGGTCGGCTGGCGGTCGCCGTTGGACATCGAACGGGAGGCCTCCTGCCGGTTCTACCAGCGCCTCGGTGAGCTGATGGGCATCCGAACCATCCCCGGCTCCTACCGGGAGGCCGAGGCCATGTTCGACGCCTACGAGCAGCGGATGGTCGCCCGCAGCCCGCAGGGCCTCGAGCTGGGGGCAGCCGTGCTCACCGTGCTGCGGCAGCGGCTCCCAGCACCGCTGAGACCGATCGCCGGGCGCGTCAACGCCGCCCTCATCGGGGATCCGTTGGTCTCTGCGGCCATCGGCCTACCGCCGCCGGGCGCGGCTGGCACCCTGATGGCCGCCGTGGCGCGAGCCAATGCCATCCGGACCCGTCGACGACCGGCGCCCCGCCAGTCCTGGTTCACGCCGGGTCAGCCGGCCGGACGGGTCTACCCCCACGGATACCACCTCGACCAGCTCGGCCACGGGCCAGCAGCCGGCGACCCGGTCACGAGCACCCCTTCCTGACGGAGCAAGACACAACCGGACGCATGCGAGCGCGTTCGCATGGCGAAACCAGGCTCCGAACGGTCTAGCCCTCGGACCGAAACTTTTGTTACCTTGCCTCAGTGCGACGGAGATGGGGGGCGCGGCAACACCGTCTCGACGGGTTAGCCGCGACGACCGCCCAGCAGGGCGGCCTTCAACTTGGCCACGGCGGCAGCCGTCGCGGCCCGGTCAAGCGAATATTTGACCGTCCTTCCGCGCCGGTCACCAACCGGGGTGTCCACCCGGATCAACCCCAGCGCCTCAAGCAAATCCAGATGCCTGTGGGCCGTATTCAGCGCCATCCCCAGGCCACGGCACAGCTCCGGCGCCCTTGCCGACTCCACCCGCCCCAGGAACGCCAGGATCGCCAAATCCTCCCGCGAACTGAACGCGGCCGCCGCGAGCTCCAGATCTGGCGCGAGCCCGGGGCGAGGGCGAGTGTGCCGGGGCATGACACCCATCCTGCCCAACCAATGAGCAGTGCCAGACAGCCGGCAGGTGACCGTCGCCACGCGAGACGAATAAAATTCGACTCAATGGAACGCTAAGTGCGAGACTTGTGACCTCCTCCCCACTTGGCGATTGTCATATCCACTTTTCGGGGGGTCACGTGCTTAGGGATGGTGACGGGGCTGTAGGTCGCCCCGACGCCAGGCGCACAGGGTTCATCAACCAGCTCACGCAAGGCAGGGAGGGACAGCAGTGACGACTAACCAAGAACGCCCATCGCTGAGGCGGGCAAAGCAGCCCGGCCCGGCGGCGAAGCACCTGGGGCCTAACACCGTCACGACAGGTCCGGACACGGCGTCGCCTCGACCGGCGCCGGCGCCCAAGGTCGCGGCGGCGCCGCGGCAGCTGCAGACCCGGTGGCTGGTCGCGGTGGCGGTGCTGGTGCTGCTCGGGGGAGCGGTCATGCTCTATGCGGTTCCGCTGTACAGCGGGCACACCACGGTGGTGGTGATGACCCGGGACGTGAAGATGGGCACCATCTTGTCCGCGGCGGATCTGACGACCGCCGACGTGGCGGTCGGGCCGCAGGTGGCGGTGGTCCACCCGCAGGACGGCGTGCTGCTGGGCAAGACCGCACTGAACGACCTGTCCAGGGGCGCGATCCTCAGCCCGCGCCAGGTCGGCGACGCTCCGGTACTGGCGTCCGGGCAACAGCTGGTGCCGGTCCGGCTCAAGCTGGGGCAGCGACCGCAGCAGGGCCTGAGCGCCGGCCAGCAGGTCCTGGCCGTCCCGGCGCCGGCCGACCCGAGCTCCCCGGTCGCGCAGGCGCTCAGCAAAGCGCAACCGGTTCAGGCGACGGTGGTGTCCGCCGGCGAACCAGACTCGGCCACCGGGGACGTCGTGGTCGACCTGCGCGTCCCGGACGGCGACGCCATCGCGCTGGCGCGCAGCGCCGCCACCGGCGCCCTCACCCTGGTGCTGCTGCCGGGGGCGGCCCAGTGACCGCCATCGCGGTCGTCGCCGGGAAAGCGGCGCCCGGGGCAACTACCGTCGCCAACGCCCTGACCCTGGCTGTCTCAGACCCGGCCCTGCTCATCGACGCGGACCCCGCCGGCGGCGACGTCGTGCCCGGCCTGCTCCCGGGCCGGGCCAGCACCGACACCGGCCTGCTGTCGTGGCTGGTGGCGACCCGGCACCTGACCGCGATCGACGCCACGACACTGCTGCCACAGCACGCTCTGTCGCTACCGGAGGCTGGCGACGCATGGGTGCTGGCGGGGCTGCAGAGGCCCAGCCAGGCCGCGATGCTGACCGGTGGCGGCTGGTCCCGGCTGGCGACCGCCGTGGAACGCTGCGGCCCGGTCCTGGGGCGCACGGCCATCGTGGACATCGGCCGGCTCGGTGAGGGCTCCGGCTGGCCGGTCGTCGACGTCTGCGACGTCGTCCTGCTGGTCGTACGCCCGACCGCCCGTTCGGTGCAGGGTGCGTCCACCGCGATCGAGCTGCTGCGCCGCCGGCTCGGTGACCTGGACCGTATCCGCCTCGTCGTCAACGGGGCCGGCCCGTACACCCCCGCGCAGGTCGCTGAGGCCCTCGAGCTCCAGCGAACCGACCGCCTCGACCAGATCCCCGCCGACCCCCGGGCCGCCGCGTCTCTGGTCGACGGGTCCACCGCCACCGTGTTCGGGCTGGTCCGCACCCGGCTCGTCCGCGCCGCCGCTCAGCTCGCCGACCGGGTCACCGCCCAGACCGTCACGTCCACGGCCGACCTGGCCGCGGCCACGCCGAACGTTCAGACGCCATCCCCCACCGCCCCGAAGGAGTGGTCATGACCGAACCCGCTGGCGGTGGTTCGCCAACGCCCTGACCGAAGTGCTGTTGACTCGCGACGACGTGGAGCACGTCACCCTTAGGGGGTCTGGGCCGACGACGCTGCGGCTGACCAGCGGCGAGGAGATCCCGGGTCCGCCGCTGGAGATGGCCGATCCGCAGCTCCTGGACTTTCTGCGACGGATGGCGGGTAGCGCCCGACCCGGCCCCAGCACCCCCCCGGGCAACACCTCGGCCGGCGGCAACGGCGGTACGGATGGGCCCGACCGCGAGGACGGCGCCGGAGGGCAGGGATCATGAGCGACCGGATCCAGCGGAGCCGTTCCGGGCCGGGCAGCCCGACTGACCTGCCCGACCTAACTGACGTGCCCCCCGTGCCGGGGGTGAGCGCAGTCAACGGGTCGCCGTCATGGGCTGGCCAGACCGTGGCCCCGGTGACGGCCCCGGTGACGGCTCAGGCGAACCCGTTCGTGGGACAGACCGGGTTCGCCGACGCGGTGACCGAGCTGCAGCAGCGGGTCGCCGCCCGGCTGTCCGCGGACGGCGCCCGCTACGCCGGCCTGGGCGCGCTGGGCAAGCGGCTGCGCTCTGAGGGCCTGGTCGTCGAGGAGCTGGAGTCGTGGGTGTCCCACCGCGCCCAGATCGGGTTGTCGGTGCTGACCGACGCGGACGAGGACGCGCTGGTCGCCTCGGTGCTGGCCGCGTTGGGCGGCTACGGCCCGTTGGAGCCGCTGCTGGCCCGCGAGGACGTCGAGGACATCTACTTCAACGGCACCGCTCCGACGGTGCTGCGGTTGGCTGGTGGTCGGAAAGTCCTCGGGCCCCCGCTGGCCGCGACCGACACGCAGCTGCAGCAGATGCTGCAGATGCTGGCCGGCTCCGGCCTTGACGACTCCGCGGGCCGGGAGTTCTCCACGTCACGGCCGCTGCTGCAGCTGCGGTTGAAGTCCGTCGGTCTGCTGGGTGCCCGAATGTCTGCGGCGATGGACGTCACCCCGCACCCGTCCGGGACGATCCGGATACACCGGCACATGGAGATCTCCCTCGCCCAGGTGCATGAGCAGCTCGGCATGATCGACGAGCCGCTGCAGCAGCTGTTGACCGCGACGGTGCTGACGGGCGGGAAGATCCTGGTCTGCGGTCCGACCGGCGCCGGGAAGACGGTGCTGCTGCGGGCGCTGTGCCGGGCGATCCCGTTGGACAAGATGATCGTCACGGTCGAGGACGACCGGGAGCTCGGCGTGCACGTCGTCCCGTTCCGGGACGAGCACGGGCAGGTGGTGTACGAGCCGGACGGGTCGCTGCGGCTGCTGCGCCCAGCGGCGCTGGTCCGTTCCTACGAGGCCCGCCCCGCCAACGCCGAAGGGCGCGGCGAGGTCACCATGGGTGACCTGAACCGGCAGGCGCTGCGGGACTCCCCGGACGTCCTGGTGGTGGGCGAGACGCGGGGGGCCGACGTGGTGTGGTTCCTGGACGCCGCCTCAAATGGTGTGGCGAACGTCATGGGAACCATCCATGCTGAGTCCGCCCGGGTCGTCTTCGACCGGATTGTACAGCTGGTGCGCCGGGCTGACCCGCCGCTGCCGGCGGACTTCGCGTTGATGGCGGCTACGTCGCTGGACCTGATCGTACACGTCACCCGGGACCGCGACCATAACCGGTTCGTCTCCGAAGTGGTGGAGGTGCACTCCGGGAAGTTCGACGAGACCGGCCGGTACCCGTCCGTGCAGACGCTGTTCAAGCCCGGACCGGACGGGCGGGCTGTCCCCACCGGTCACAAACCCGAAGCCGGGTTCGCCCAACGCCTGACCGACGCCGGGTTCGACCTGAACTGGCTCAACCCCGGCACCTCCACCTGGCGCGAGCTGCCCCACCGAACGGGCCCTGACAGTGGGTGGGCTGAGGGGTGGCACGACGCTGGGGACCACAGCGCCCACGGCGGCGGCCAGGCCCGGCAGGACTTCGGCGACGGGTTGAACGGTGACAGCAACAGCAATGGGTCGGGGTGGGTTCGATGAGTTCGCTGGCGCTGTATTCGGCCGGTGGCCTGATCTTCGCGGTCGGACTGGCGGCCTGGTGGTCATGGAGGGCCAGGCGGGCGGAAGCAGTGCTGGGAGCCGACGAGGCAACAACCGCTGTCTGGAAGGCTCGAGCCGCCGAGTTCGGGCGTGCCCTGGTCGTGGCAATCCCGATGGCCGCCTTCCTCGCACTGTTCACCTGGTTCGTGAACAGCCCCTACTTCAACCCACCCCGCGGAGCTATCCGATGAACGTCTTTGGCACGCCCAGGTCCTCACGGCTCGACCACCCGTGCGCCCCAGGGGGGTGGGTGCGGTGACGTTGTTGATCGCGGTGGGCGGGATGCTGGTGTTGACCGGGTTGGCGTTGGGGATCGCGTTGGCGGTCGGGGTGCAGATGCCGGCTCGGGAGCCGGTGGCGGCTGACGGCCGCCCGTCCTGGCTGTCACGGCACTATCGCGAGCTGCTGGTCGCGGTGCCGGTGGGGCTGGTAGCGATGCTGGCCACCGGGTGGGTCGCGGCTGGGTTCGGTGCCGCCACGCTCATCCTGCTCGCGCCGACGCTGCTGCAACCGTCGACGGCGCTCAAAACGCACATCACGCGGCTGCAGGCGATCTCCTCGTGGACCCGGCGGCTGTCGGACCTGCTGGGATCCGGGGCGGCCCAGACGTTGCAGGACGCCATCGCCCGCGGCGCCGCGGTCAGCCCGCCGTCGATCGCGAAGGAGACGCAGGCGCTGGCCTCACGGATGGGCCCGCAGGGAGTGGAGCAGGCGTTGCGGCAGTTCGCCAAGGACATCCCCGACTCCGTCACTCACCACATCGCGATGGCGTTGATTGTGCGGAATCGGCACGGGGGAGCGGGGCTGGCCGCGGTGCTGGCTCAGCTGGCCGGCGACGTCGACGAACAGGTGCGGATGCGCCGCGACGTCCTGGCCGAGCAGTCCAAGCAGATCACCAACCTGCGCGGCATCCTGGCGATCACCGTCGGCGCCTGGATCCTGCTGACCATCTTCGCCCGCACCTACATGGCCCCGTACAGCCAACCCACCGGGCAGGCCGCCCTCATGGTGATCGTGGCCGGATTCGCGGTGACCTTTGCCTGGTTCGCCCGGCTGTCCCGCCCGGTACAGGGCGCCCTGTTCCTTCAGGACGTCACCGACGAGCCGGTGGACCTGCCATGAACCGTGATGAGACGAGCGTGATGGAGACCGACGTGACGCAGACCGGGACGACCGGTACGACCTCGACGGCGGCGACGACCGCGACGACCGCGACGACGAGGAGGGGGTCATGAGCCCGCTGTACCTGATCGTGTTGGGTGGCATGTTGATCCTGGCGGGTGCGGGTGTCGCGGTGCGGGCGCTGCGTCCAGCGCCGCCGCGCCTGACGGCGGTCATGGCGCAGCTGAACGCGCAGCCGTCTCGGCCGGTTGGGGGGCAGGCCCACGCGCCGCGCCGGGAGCGGTCGTGGATCCCGGCGGCCGCGGTCGCGGCCGCCGAGCGACACCTGGGCGCCCGTGAGCAGGACCTGGCCATCCTGGGCCGTTCCCGCGCCGACCTGGCGGTGACCAAGATCGGGTGGGCGGTCGGTGGGGCGCTGTTCCCCGCGCTGGTCGGGGTGATTCTGTCCCTGGCTGGGCTGCATCTGCCGTTCGCCATCCCCATCGTGGCCTGCGTCGGCGTCGCCGCGTTCTGCTGGGTGAACCCGTCTCGGCAGGTCGCCGAGGACGCCGAGAAGGCGAGGAAGGAGTTCCGGGCCGCGCTGATGGCCTACCTCGTGCTGGTCGGGTTGGAGCGCAACGCGCGCGGGTCGGTGCCCGAAGCTTTGGAGGAGGCCTCCCGGGACTCAGGGTCCAGGCCGTTCCGGCTCATCCACGCCCAGGTGCTGAGCGCCGAGCTGAACAACCAGCTGCCCTGGGCGGCGTTGAAGGAGCTGGGACGGCGTATCAACGTCGAGGAGCTGGTCAACCTCGCCGACACCGTCAGCGTCGCCGCCGACGGTGCCGCCATCTTCGACACGCTGATGGCCGAGGCTCGCAGCATGCGCAACGCCGACAACGTCGCCCAGCTGGAGCAGGCCGGCAAGGCCAACGAGCGGCTCGTCGCTCCCAACATGGCGTTGTTCACCTGTTTCGGGGCGCTGCTGGTCTATCCGGCCGCCGCCCGGATCATCGGGATGGGCTGACGCCCGCCCACCACTAAGCCACCGTTCAACCCCGCTACAAACCAGGAGAGAAGGAACATCATGAAGAACCACCTCCACCGCACCTGCCGCGCCGCCGGCCCGGTGCTCACCTCAATGATCACCACGGTCACCGCGGCGGTGACGATGGCGTACCTCGTCGTCGGGCCGCTAGCGGTTGGCGCCGACCGTCAGCTGCGCCAGCGGAGCACCGACCGCCGGGACCGGGGCGCCCTCAGCCTCGAGCAGGCCATCCTCACCGCGGTCCTGTCCGCGGCCGCGATCGCCCTCGGCGCGTTCATTGTCAACGCGATCCTGAGCCACGAGAACCAGATCCGCTGACGGCGGCACGACGACCCATGTCCCCCGATCCGCGCGTCGAGGTCCGGCCCGAAACCCTGTCCGGGCCGGACCTCGGCATGCTTCTCACCCGGGCGGCTCGGGCCAGTTGGGCCGGTCCGGCGGGTCGGGTGGGTCGGGCGATGCTGCGGCGCACCGGTCGCCGCCGCCTGGACCGGGGGTCGTTGAGTTTGGAGATGGCGATCCTGTTCCCGCTGGTGCTGATCTTGACGTTCGGGCCGGTGCAGGTGGGGCTGTGGTTCGAGGCCCGCAGCATGTGCCAGGCCGCCGCCGAAGCCGGCGTGCGGGCCGGGAAGGTGCTGCACGCCCCGTCCGGGGCCGGGGCCGCCGCGGCCCGGTCGTACCTGAGCGACGTCGCTAACGGCCTGGTGGTGTCGCCGAACGTGACCGAGACCCGCACCCCGGCCACCGTGAGCATCACCTGCGCCGGCCAGGCGCAGAACGTGATCCCGTTTCCGGGCCTCAATCCTGCGGTCAGGCAGTCCTCTCAGGCCGGCATCGAACGGTTCACGCGATGAGCCGCCCACCGGCGCCGGCGTCCTCGTCGCCGTCCGTGTCGCCGTCCTCGTCGTCCTCCGCGATGCGGCGTTCCCTATTCCTGTGGGCTCGCCGCCCGACTCGGGACGGGGGGTCGGCGACGCTCGAGCTGGCCATTGCCACCATGTTCATGCTGCTGACCATTTCCCTGGTGGTGCTGGCTGGGCGGGTCGCGACGGCCGGGAACACGGTCACCGCGGTGGCCGGTAACGCCGCCCGTGAGGCCTCGCTGGCCCGTACCGCCGGCGCGGCGGTCGCCACTGCCACCAGCTCAGCCCGGGCCGGGCTGGCCGCCCAGTCGATCAACTGCCAGGGCGGCGGCAACGTGTCCGTCGACGTGTCCGGGTTCGGCCCCGCCGCCCGCGGTGTGCCCGGCCAGGTCGTCGCCGTCGGCATTGACTGCGTCGTCGCGATCGGCGACCTGGGCCTACCTGGCGCCCCCGGGACCCGGACCCTCTCGGACCGGGCAGTGAGCCCCATTGACCCCAACCGATCCAGTGGCGGTGGACCATGACCAGGGACCTCGGCTCCGCAAGCGCCGCAAACGCCGCAACCGCCGCAACAAGCCGGCAGTGGGTGAGCGGGCGACGGGTCAAGACCGGCCAAGGACTCGCCGCACGGGTTGAGTCTCGCCACGATCAGGGGTCGATCACGCTGTGGGTGGCAGCAACGTTCATGGCCATCATCGCCGTGGCGGGTTTGGTCGTCGACGGCGGCGCCCGGATCCGCGCCGGCGAACGCGCGGACCTCGTTGCCGGCGAGGCGGCCCGGGCTGCCAGCTTCGCCAACGGCCCGGACGACACCGTCCGCACCTCCGCAGCCGCGACCGCGGCCCGCGGAATCCTCACCCGCTCCGGTCTGGCCGGGAACGTCACCGTCACCGGACCCGGCCAGGTCGACATCGCCGTTCAGGGCAGTGCCACCGGCCCGATCAGCGGCTACACGTACTCGGTCACCCGCAACGCGCACGCCCAGGTCCTGCTCGGCGTCCGCACAGGAGACATCCCATGAGCCGACACCGCTCAGCACCCGCTCCGGCACCCGCCTCAGCGAGCATGCCCTCGTACCCGCCGGCGCCACGCCGGTCAGTGGGGACGTTCGTCAAAGGCCTCGGGTCGCTGCTGCTGATCCTCGGGTTCGTCGCCGGGGTGCCGTACCTGCTGATCCGGATCGGCGCGGTCCCCACTTCCATCCCCGACCCCGGCGACGTGTGGCGGACCATGACCGGACCGGACCTCTCCGGACGTGCCGTGTTCACCGTGACAGCCGCGCTGGTCTGGCTGGGCTGGGCCTGGTTCACCCTCTCCGTCCTGCAGGAGACCATCGCCGCGGTCGCCACCCGCGGCCGCCGACCCCGCCGTGTCTCGTCCCGGACGTCGCGCAGAGCCTCGAGCCGGACATCGTGGAGCGTTCAGCCCGCGGCAATCCTGGTCGCCGCCGTCGTGGCCATGTTCATCACCACACCCCTGCTGGCCGCCGGCGCCCCACCAGCGGCGGCCGCCGGCCACACCGGCACCGACACCGGCCGCCCCGGCACCGTCGCCACCGCCGCCCACAACCCCTCCCACAACCCATCCCACTCCGCAGCCGCCGCCAACTCGCCGAGCGGACCGAGCGCCGCCACCCACGCCACCGGGCACCCGACCAGCTCGACCGGTGCGGCCGCAACCAGCACGACCACGGCCGCCGCGAACGGGAAGAGCACGACGGGGGACGCCGGGACCACCACGACGTACACGGTGCGCCGCTACGACACCCTGTGGTCGATCGCCCAACACCAGCTGGGCGACCCCACCCGGTTCCGCGAGATCGTCGCCCTGAACCCACACCTGCACCGGGACACCACCATCCACAGCGGCGACGTCCTCACCCTTCCCCAGCACCACAGCCACGGCGCGCCAGCCGGCTCGTCGAGCACGGCCGCCGGCCCGGTCGAGCACGTCACGGTGCAGCCGGGCGACACCGTGTCGGAGATCTCCGCCGAGCATGGCGTCGACGACTGGCACACCATCTGGGCGGCCAACCAAGGCAAGGCCGAACCCGGCGGCAAACACTTCACCAACCCCGACCACATCGAGGTCGGCTGGGACATCACCGTCCCCGCCAACCCTGCCTCAGCCGCGGCGCCAGCAACGGCGGCGACACCCGTCACTCCCGCTGCACCCACCACGCCCTCTTCACCCGCTGCACCCAGCGCCGCAGCGAGCCCGGCTCAGACCCCCCAGGCAGCCACCCCAGGCGCCACGGCCTCGAGCACGGCACCCTCAAACGGCGCACTCTCGACGGCCGCCGGCAGCGACGACCACCGGCGCGGCGGCGCACAGGAGGCGGACCCCGCCGGCCCGGGCTCGGCGGGCCAAGCCCCTGCGGCACCGTCCACTGTTCCGCAGCCGGCACCGCAGCCTGTGCAGACTCGCGACGTCCCCTCGGGGCAGCACGACGCGGCGGGTGGGCCGCTGGTGCCAGCCGAGCAGGCCGCGGAGTCGAACCTGGCTACCGTCGCCGGGTACGTGGCCGGGGGCACGGTGCTGGCGGCTGGGATCTTCGGGGCGCTGGTCCTGGTGCGTCGGCAGCAGTTCCGGGACCGGCGGCCCGGCCGGACCGTTGCCTCCACTCCAGAGCCGCTGATCCCGCTGGAGCGGGCCATCGTCTCGGCCGGCGCACCCTCTGCCGACGAGATGGCCCGGGTCGACCAGGTGCTGCGGCGGGTCGCGGCGACCGACGTGCCGGTGCTGCACGTCGCCGCGGTGCAGCTGTGCGCCGGGGACATCACCGTGCACCTGAATGAACCGGCCGACCTGCCCGTGCCCTGGCGGCTGGCGGTCGACGAGGACGCCGTGGCGGCCACCTTAGGTGGTTCGAGCGAGGCGGCGGGGGTGGGTGTGGCGTGGACGTTCCCGGCTGGTCTTGACGCCGATGATGCCGGCGCTGACCCGTCGATCGTGGGCGCGATTGCGCCGTTCCCGACGCTGGTGCACATTGGCTCGGACGCCACCAGCGCGTGGCTGCTGAATCTGGAGCAGACCGGGACGCTGGTGCTGACCGGGGACCGGGACCGCTGCCTGTCCCTGGCCCGGGTGATGTCGGCCCAGCTGGGGGTCAACGCGTGGGCGGACATCGTCGCTGTGACGATGCTGGGGTTCGGGCAGGAGCTGATCGAGACCGCCCCCAGCCGGCTGCGGTACGCCCCCGCCGCCGTCGCCACCCAGGTCCTCGCCGACGCCGCGGCGGCCGCGAACCAGACCGCCGACCTGGCGGGGGAGCTCGGCGTGGCCGTGGTGGAGGCCCGCCGCAGCGCCGCCGGAGACGAAGCCTGGCCGGTGCACGTGCTCCTGGCCACCACCGCGGCCACCACCGCGGCCACCGCCCCGGCCACCACCGCCACCACCACCGCCACCACCACCGCCGACGACGAGCCGGCCGGCGCGGGTGCCGACGCAGCGTCCCGGCTTGACCAGCTGCTCGAGGTGGTGCAGGAGCGTTCCGGCGCCACCGGCGCCGCCGTGGTGGTCGTCGACGAGCAACGGCTCGCCGACAACCCAGACACCTTCTCCGGCGCCACCGTGGCGCACCTGGACGCTGGCGGCACGCTGACCATGCCCCAGGTCCGGCTCACCGTGCAGGCCATCGGCTGGGACGAGGAGACCAGCCGCGGTGTCGGGACGCTGATGGCGCACCTGCGCAACGCCCCCGACCAGCGCGTCCCGGACGCGACCGGGGAACAGCCGTGGCAGACCCTGGCCGACGCGGCCGGTGCACTGCGGCCCGAGCTGGTCCAGCCCCGGGCCACGCCGGCGGTGCATGACAGCAGTCGTCCCTCGGGGGCGACCATGCTGCCGTTGGCCGACGGGGTGTACGTCGAGGTCGCCGCAACCACCACCGAGGACCTGCAGGTCCTCGCCCCGACCGTCTCCGCCGAGGTGATCGAGCAGGTGATGGCCGCCGACCCAAGCCTGGACGAGGACCTGGCCGCGTGGTTCGACCAGGACAGCCCCCGGGCCAAACTGGCCGGCCTGGGGCCGCTGACCCTGTCCACCCAACAGCCACCACCCAAGCGGCCCGCCTACTACGCCGAGCTAGCCGCCTACCTGGCGTTCCGAGACCACGGCGCCACCGGTGACGAGTTCATGGCCGCGTTCAGCCTCAGCCAGGCCACCAGCCGCACCTACCTGTCGAACCTGCGCGAGCTGCTCGGCAAGAACCCGGTCACCGGGCAGGACTATATGCCCAACGCCAAGACCAACCCGGCCGCCAAGGCCCGCGGGGTCGGGGTCTACCTGATCGACGGGATGCTCGTCGACGCCGACCTGTTCCGCCGGCTCCGGGTCCGCGGGCAGGCCCGCGGACCGGCTGGCATGGAGGACTACGCCACCGCGCTACGCCTCGTCACCGGACCACCGTTCTCCCAGCTGCGCGACGACGGCGGAACCTGGCTGCTGGAGGGCGACCGGATCGACCACTACCTCAGCCTCGCCGTCGTCGACGTGGCCCACCTGCTCGCCACCAGCGCCCTGGCCGCAGGCGATACGGCCACCGCCCGCGCCGCCGTCGACATCGCGCGCCTGGCCGCCCCCGACGAGGAAACGGCCCGGCTGGACGCGGCCGCCGTCGACGTCGCCGACGGCCGCACCAACGAGGCCCGGCAGACCCTGCGGGAGCAGGTGTGCAACCGCTCCGACGACGGAGAACCACCCATGGACCTCAACCCCCGCACCCGCCAGATCCTCGCCCGGCACCGCGACTGGCTGCTGGCCAGCTGAACCGTCGCCCGAAACCGACATGACACCCACCACACCCACCATCGCCACCACCGGCGGGCCGCCTTCGGGGCCACACCGGCCGCCCAGACCTCGCAAAACACCGACGAAGAGGCAACCATGGGGACTACCAACCCGGTCGAACGTGTCACAGCCGACACGCATGCTGGCCTCACCCCAGGAAGGAGGTACCCATGAACCCCAGACGCACCACCCTCACCGCCGCCCTGTCCACCGCAGCCGCGGCCGCCGTCTGCGCAGCCCTCGCGGGCTGCTCCACAACAGCAGACGCCAACCCCACCCCCAGCATCACCTCGACCGGAACCACCGCCGCCAGCGGCACCACGACCACCAGCGGCGGTACCTTGGCGACCCCGAGCTCAACGACGTCAACCACCCTTGACGCTGCCGCCCAGGAGAAGAAGGACCGGCAAGACGCCGAGCTGGTGTGGCGCAAGTTCGACTCCATTACCATCACGATGGCGTCGCTGCCTCCAGACCAGGCAGAACTGGCATTTCAGCAGGTTGCTGTCGAACCGCAACTGTCTCGGTTGCGGATGGCATACCAGACGTTGACTGCTCGGGGCGAGGACGGCTACGGCATCGACATCTCGTTCGTCGGCTGGCGCGAGCCAATCAATGGCGGCAACACGGCAACGATCTACGACTGCCAGGACGGATCACAGGCCGGCTATCTCGAAAAGAAGACCGGTAACAAGCTCACGGGTGGTACGCCGAACACTCCTGTCACAGGGACCTTGCAACGCACCCCTCAGGGGTGGCGGGTGGCCAACGCCAATATCGATCAGGTGAACAAGTGCACGCCCGGGGAGTGACGCGTGGGGCACGAGCTATCGTCCTCGCCGGCCTGCTTGTCACCCTCACAGTGGGCCGAGGCCATGCGGTCGGCAGCGACCCTACGCCACCAATCCTCGTAAATCCCGGCGAGGGCAGGGTCACAATCGGCGTGTTCGGTCCCGGCGGCAACACGCCGGGCGGACCCTCGGGCGGCACAGTTGTTCCCGTCAGTGGCGTCTCAGGCTCGGGCTCGGGATCGGGATCGGGATCGGGATCAGGATCAGGCTCGGGATCAGGATCAGGATCAGGCTCGGGATCGGGATCGGGGGGTGGAAACGGGAATCCGTTCATCTCCGGCAACGTGCCTACTAGTTCGAGCTTCCCGCTCGGCTGCCCGCCAGATCCCACCAACGCTGCGTGGGTGGCGTTCTGCAACCCTCCGGCGGCCGCACCGGCGGCCGTACCGGCTGCTGGTGGTGGCCCGGCGCCTGCGCCGCCTCCGCCTCCGCCTCCGCCGCCGTCGATTGCGTTGGCGACCGCAGCGTACGGGGAGCTGACCATGCCGGCGCCGGTCCCGGCGCACTACCCGACGGGCACGCTGCGGGAGAACGGGCACCCGTACACGCTGGTCAACGCCAACACCTGGTTCTGGACCGACCCCGGGGCTTGGCAGCCGGTGTCCAAGACGGTGACCGCTGGGGCCGTGTGGGGCACGGCGACGGCCACCCCGGTGAGCCTGTCCTTCACGCCCGGCGACGGCGCCCGCACGGTCACCTGCCCGGGACCGGGGACGGCGTTCAAGGCCACCGTCGACACGTGGGTGTCACCGGTGAACCCGCAGGGCTGCTCGTACCGGTACCCCCATTCCAGCTACGGGGTCGGCGGCGACGACCAGGTGACCGCGACGTACACGATCACCTGGCGGGTTGACTGGACCGGCTCGGACGGTACGAGTGGCACCTTCAACAACCTGCAGACCCAGACCGCCTCTCGGTTCTCGGTGGCCGAGCTGCAGACCGTTGTGACCCGGTAGCGGGCCGATGTGCGACAGCGAGCCGGACTTTCTGGTCGTCAAGTTCACGACACCACCGTCCCCGCTCCGGTAGCCCAGGTGACTGGGTAACCCACACCCCCAGGTCGAAGACCCCGCCGAACCCTGTCCGGCGGGGTCTTCACCGTTTTCCGGTGCAGGTCGATCTCCCTGCCCCACTCACAGCGACAGAGGCATCTGTGGGCCTGGACGACGCCGTTTGGCCTGGCGGGTGAGTGCGACCCGAGCCAGGCAGGCCGCGGCAGCGATGCACCAGCGACTGAGCTCCGGGTCGCCGGGACCGGCCGGCGCGCCACCGACCAGGCGCGCTCTCGAAAGGGTGGCGAGGGGGGTGTGACGAGGACCGGAAATGGACATTACCCCCCGGGACGGCGGAACGTTACTCCCTCTTGCGTCCGGGGTCGCGCAACGTAACCCCCTCCTGTATCCGGGGTGGCGGCGGGTGTCATGGGGCCTGTATCCGGGGTTACAAGGAAACTTCGTCACAGTTTGATTACGACACCGTAACCCCCTCTTGACCTGCGAAGACGTGTTTCGCGGCGCGCACGTTACCCCCTTTTGGTGTCCGATTGTGGAACGTAACCCCCCCTCGCGAGGGCCTTGGGCGCCAACGTTGGCGGTCCACCGTTCCCCCCAACCGCACCGCCGACCGGCGGAGTGCGAGGGAAAGGGGACGCCAGCGATGCGGATTGAGCAGTTCTTCGGGCAGGCCGAGGAGCAGGCCGAGCTGGTCGATGACTCGGGCCGCTGGGGCGTGTGGGTGCAGGCCCAGCCCGCCTTGGGCCAGGTCCCTTCCGCGGCCGTCCTGGTGGAGTTGGTCCACGACCGCGCCCGGCCGGAGCGGGCCAATGAGCTGCTGCTGGCACTGGTGCAGGTCGGGTCGGCCGACGGGGGAGTGGACGAGGCCGCGGCGACCTTCGTGGCAGCCCTGCTGGCCCCGGGCGGGAACCGGATCATCCGCAACCTGACGACCCTGGGGCCGGAGGTCGCCGACATCGTCGCTGGCCAGCTGTGGCTGCAGGTGCGTGACTACCCGTGGCGGGACAGGCCCCGCGCGGTGGCCAAGAACGTCCTGATGGATACCCGCCGCGCGGTGCTGCGCGACTACGGCGCCTCGACGCACCGGCGGGCTGCGTTGGTCCCCATCGCGTCACCGGACGAGGTCAGCCGCGGCGACCACGCACTCGAACGGGTCACCTTCGAGGCCCAGGTCCCGGAGCTGGCGCTGCTGCAGCTGCTGGTTTGGGCGACCGCCTGGAGGGTGCTGCGACCTCAGGACGCCGCGCTGCTGTGGGACCTGGTCCTGGTCGACGCCGACCTGCGCACCACGATCACCAAACCGCTGTCCCACGGCGGCGCCGGCTCCGAGCGGGCCGCTGCCCGGTTCGCCGACGACCGGGGCGTCACGGTCCGGCACATCCGCCGGCAGCGCGACCTGGCGGTCGCCGCCCTCTGCGACGCCAGTGACGCCTTCCGCGGCGACTTCGCCGTCGGCCGCGCCGTCGGCGCCGCTACCCCCACCCCGCCGCCGCGCCCGCTTCGAGCCGTGCCCGCCGGCCGAGCCACGAGCCCCTCTACCAGCGCCGACCCGGAAGGCCACCACTGATGCCCGACAAACTGCAGCCGCCATACGCCGCCCGGATCCCCGGCTGGGCCGTCGAGGACGTGGTCGCGCTGGTCGACTGCGCATCCGGCGCGGACATTGCCGCGATCGAGGCCCTGGAGGCCATTGCCGCGAACCTGCGCAGCGCCGCCGACGCCCGCGCCCAGCTGGCCGCCCACGTGCCCCCGGAGCTGCTGCGCCAGGTCCTGCTGACCCGATCCACTAGCCAGCCGGCCGACGCGGCCGAGCAGGGCGACCAGGGCGACCAGGACAACGGGCTGCCGTCATGACCGCCGTCACGGCCACGGGCACCACCGACCGGACCGCTACCCGGCCGGCCCTGGACTTTGAGGCCGCCCCGCCCACGGTCGACGAGCTCGGCCGGGCCTGGGCCGCGGTCCGCGCGGGCCGGTTCCGCGGGGACCCTCTGCAGCCGGCCCGCCCGGCCCGGCTGGGCCCGGACGGCCGGCTCGCAGCGGCGGCGGCGCCGCTGCCGGGCGCGGTGGTCACCGTGGTGGGCGCGCATGGATGGTCTGGGGCTTCGACGACCGCGTTGCTGCTGGCCGAGTCCGCCGCCCGTGCCGGCGGGACCGTGCGGCTCGTGGACGCTGCGGATCCCGTCCAGTCCGGCTTGATCGGTGCAGCCGTCACGGAGCACGGCTATGACCAGAGCGGCCAGTGGCGGCGTGGCCTGCGCGTGGTGAGGTCGCGCGCTCACCCGTTCGGCCAGCTTCGGATGGAGCGACTGGACCGGCCCGCCGATGCGCCGCTGGCGGTCCCTGCGGCCGCGATCAGCGACGGAACCGGCGACGGTACTAGCGGCGGCACGGGGGGCGACGTGGGCCCTGGGGGCGACGTGGGCGGCAACGCGGTGATGACCGTGGTCGACGCCGGGTGGCCGTTGCCCGATCTGGTGAGGCTGGCTGAGGACCCGGTCGGACAGACGCACTGGCTGGGCCGGCTGATCCGCTCGTCGACGCTGGTGCTGACAGCGCAGGCCACCGTCCCCGGGCTGCAGCGTGCCGCGGCTGCCGCAGACCAGCTGCAGGGTCTGCGCAGTAGTGGCCCGACCCGCACCGCGGCGCCAGGGATGGTGCTTGTCCTGGTCGGCGCCCACCGGCTAACCCGGCTGCTCGCGGACGTGGTGGCTACGACCCTGCCGGCCATCTCGGCTGAGGGGCGGCTGGTGCTTGTGCCCAGCCCGCGCGACTTCGCCGTCCAGGGCGTCACCACATCCGACCTGCCCAAGCAGCTGACCCCAGCCGGTGTGCGGCTGCTGGAAATGACCGGCTACCCCCCCGAGACCGGACAGCCCGGCTCACCGGCCGCGGCGCGACGCCGGCGGGGGGAGCAGTGATGGCCGCGGTGACCGTCGGGACCGTCGACAGGGGCGCCCGGCGCGCCGATACCGCCCGACCTGCCCAGGACCTCACCCGCGGTCGCCCCGGGCGGGGGCACCCCCGTCCGCGGCGCCCGCTGCGCCCGCGCGTGCCGACCCGGCAGCCCGCCGTGCCGGCCGGCCCACCCACCCGCCCGCCCCCGTCCACATCCACATCCCCGTCCAGATCCACCAGCAGGGCCACTAGCAGCACCACCTCCAGCAGCACCTCTAGAAAGGGCATCACGTCATGACTGCACTCAGCACCGTCTCTGCACTGCCTCAGCTGACCAGCCACGTCACGGCTGCCGCGATGGGCGACCGGGTCACCGCCGCCGTGCACACCCTCGCCACGGTGTGCCCGTCCGCTCCGCCCGGGATGCAGGGCTACCAGGACCAGGTCGTCGGCTGGATCAAGTGGGGGGTCATCGGTCTCATCATCGCCACAGCGATCGTCAGCATCGGCGCGATCGGGGTCGGGAAGATCTTCGCGATGCCGCACGCCTCCTCCCGCGGGGCGATCGGGGTCGCCGTCGCCGTCATCATGGCCATCTTGTTCGTGACCATCACCGGAGTGATCAACGGCATCGTGGGATCCGGATGCTGACCCGGGCACGCCCGCCCGCGCCCACGTCGCCGGCTTCGGTCGCACCGGGCGAGTGGGGCCGCGGCCGGCTGGTCGCCGCTCTCATGCTGCTGGTGCTGATCGGGCTGAGCCTGGCCGGTGGCGTGGTGTTGTGGGTGTGGCTGCGTTTCCACCCAGCGGCCTCGGCCGCGGCCACCGGGGCGGACGGGTCGGTGTCGAGCGCTGCCGCCGGCGGCGGCTCGGGCAGCTCGAGCGGTTCGGCCGGGTCCCCGGGGTCCGCGGGTTCGACCGCCGGCACAGTCGATCAGGTGCCGGCGCGTCGCGACGCGCTGGCCGCCGCGCCGATGGCGAAGGCGGACCTGCGGGCCGCTCAGCCGTCGACCTTGTCGGTGCGGGATCCGGGCGCGATCGTGCTGCCGGCGTCGACGAGCACTGGGCCGCTGGGGATCCCGTCCGGGTTCCCGCACACCCCCGAGGGGGCGTTGGCGCAGCTGGTCGCGGTCGATGCCGACGTGCTGAACACCGCCAGTGTCGACCATGCCCGTCAGGTCATCACCGGCTGGGCGGCCCCCGGCGGGCCGACCAGCCAGTCCTGGACCGGGGTGCAGGCCATTGCCGGGTTCCTGTCGGCGGCGAACCTCTCACCCGCTGGCCCCGCGGGCGGGTCGGGGCTGGCGATCCGGGCCACCCCGCTGATGGGGATGGTCAAGGCCACCGACGGGCCGGACTGGGTAGTGGTGTGCGTCGACTTCGAGGTCGACGCCACCCTCAAGGCCAGCGGGCAGGTCGCGGTCGCCGACTGCCAGCGGATGACCTGGGACTCTAACAGCTCGAGGTGGGCGGTTGGGCCGGGACCCGAGCCGGCGCCGGGGCCCTCGATGTGGCCCGGTACCGACGCCGCGATCGACGCCGGCTGGAAGGACCTGCGTCATGCCTGACCTTCCCGTGCTCTCCAGTGCACCCGCCCTCATACCGGCGGTGATGCCGACGTTCGACGCACCGGGTTTCACCTGGGAGACGTTCTTCCCGCTGGCCTGGCTGGCCGGTCGGGTGGGTGCGGACGTCGCGAGCAACCAGTGGATCCAGGCGATGCAGTCGATGTGGGCGGGCGCGCTGTGGATGGTCCAGTTCGTGTTCAAGCTGGTCGACGCGTTCACCACCCCAGACCTGTCCGCGGGTGGGCCGATGGCCGCGATCTACCCGGCCACGTTCGCGATCGGTGGGGCGCTGGCGGTGGTGCTGGCGTTCGTGCAGATCGGGTTCGCCGCCTGGCAGCGCAGCGGCCAAGGCCTGGCCCGGGTCCTCGTCGGGGTCCCTCAGTTCGGGGCCGCTTGGGCCGGGATGCTCGGCATCGGCGCCTTGATGACCGTGGCTACCTCCGGGCTGACCCGGGGGCTGCTGCAGCTGGCGCTGGGTAAACCCTCGTTCGGGGAGCTGAACCTGGTCCACCCGATGACGGTGCGCGACGGGTTCGACGCCGCGGTGGCCAGCATCCTCGGCATCTGCGGGCTGCTGCTGATCCTGGCCGCGATCGGCTACCTGCTGATCATGCTAGTCCGAGCCGGTGCGCTGGTGCTGATCATCGCCACCTCGCCGATCGCGGCTGCCGGCCTGGTCGCCGAGGGCACCCGGGCCTGGTTCTGGAAGGCGCTGCGCTGGTTCCTCGCCGCGCTGATGATGGCGCCCCTGTCCGCGCTGATCTTCGGGATCGGGATCAAGCTGACCGAGGGCGTGGTCTCCGGTGGGTAACGGCCTGCCAGCCGCGGTGGGGGAGGCGGTCATCGGCACCGTCCTGGTCATCATCGGCGCGTTCGCGCCACTGGTGCTGTTCCGGCTGCTGGCGTTCGTCGACCCCGGCACCTCCTCAGGGCAGGCGTTCCGGGCGTCGCTTGACTCCGCCGGCGGCCTCGCCGGACTCATCGGCGGCAGCGGCCAGGGTGGGCAGAGCCAGCAGTCCGGCGGCAGCGGCAGCGGGGCCGCCACCGCCACCAGCGGCGACGGAGCGAGCTCACAGGGTGAGAGCGACGCGGCCGCCGCCACCCAGAGCCGCCTGGCCACAGCCATGGGCCCGGTGGGTTCCACCCTCGGCGGGCTGTCCACCGCCGGGCAGGCCGCCGCAGCGTTCGGCGCCGACGTCCTCGGCGCTGCCGGTGTCGGGCACCAGCAGCCCTACTTCGCCACCCCCTCCAACAACCAGAAGCAGGACAGCCCGCCCAAGTCGGAGAGCAACCCAGCCAACGAGACGCAAAACCCCGGCGACCCGGGCACCGGTGACCCCGGTAGCCAGCCACCACCGCCGACCGGTGAGCCCGTCGCCGACCTGCCGACACCGCCGTCGACGCCGGGCCCGCCCGGTGCCCCGAGCTCGGGTGGCAACGACCCCACAGCAGGGGGCGGAGGCAGTGGCCAAACCGGCGGAACCCCCGGTGGCGGCGGAGCCCCTGGAGGCGGCGGAGGCCCCGGCGGAGTAGCCGGAGGAGCCGGCGGGGGAGCAGCCGGAGGAGCCGGGATCGAGGCAGCCGGCGCAGCGGCGCTGCTGTGACGTGGCCGCGTTCATGCCACACCGTCAGCGCACCACCACCGACCGCCAGGACGACCGACCGACCGACCGACTGTTGAGCCCATTACGGGCCAGCCGTCCACCAGTGCCAACAGATCAGGAGACCAGCGATGAGCGCGGAGTACGCGGACTACACAAAGGACCGGGTCGGGTTCTTCTTCGGGATGACCGGGCCGCAGCTGGCCACGGTGATAGCGGCGGGGGTGCCTTTGCTGGTCGCAGTGGGGGTGCAGCGGTGGGCGTTCGCCGGCCTGTGCCTGCTCGGCTTCGCCGCGGTGGTGCTCCTGGTCGTGCTCCCGGTCCGGGGCCGGTCGGCGACCCAGTGGGTCGGTGCTCTAACCGCCCATACGCTCGGCCGCGGGTTGGGCTGGTCGGCGTTCCGGGGGCGGGCGGCGGTCGGTGAGCCGGTCGCCCCGGATGATGCGGACCTGCCGGGGATCCTGTCAGCGGTGCAGGTGCATGACGGGCCGCCGCGGGGGGCGCGGTTGACGCGGGTGGCGATCATCCAGGATCACGCCGCCCAGACCTGGGCGGCAACCGCCAGGGTGGTGCACCCCGGCATCGGGATTGCTGAAGCGCGGGAGCGGGACCGGATGGGCGAGGGCCTGGCGCAGCTGCAGGAGGTCCTGGCCCGCACCGACCTGGCCCGGATGCTGGTGGTGCAGGTGCGGACCGTGCCCGACGACGGCGCCGAGCGGGCGCAGTGGGTGGCCAAGAACCGCCGCGCCGACGCCCCGGTTCTGTCGCGGCGGGTCAACGACGACCTGGCCGTGTCCCTGACCTCGGCGGGGGTGCGGACCGAGGCGTTCGTGACGGTGGTGGTCCTCGAGTCGAGCATCGCCCGCGCGGCCCGACAGGCCGGCCGTGGGCTGACCGGCCGGGCCCGGGTGCTGTACGGGCTGCTGGCCGAGGTCGAGGCGCACCTGCTCGGCGCGGTCCGCTGCTCGAGCGTGGAGTGGCTGGACTCCCAGGATCTCGCCGCAGCGGTCCGGACCGGGTTCGCCCCATCGGACCGGGCCGTCCTGGTGCAGGCCCAGGCGGACGCCGCCACTCATCCCGGCACCCAGACGCGGGTGCCGTGGGCGATGGCCGGCCCGGGGCAGGCATCGACGCCCGTGCGCTGGTACGAGCACGACGCGTGGAGCTCGGTGTCAGCCGCGGTCCTACTCCCAGACCGCGGAGCCATCCTGGGGGCCCTGGCGCCGGTGCTGGTGCCGGGGACGCCGGGGGAGCGGCGCTGCTACACGGTGTTCTATCCGCTGGTCTCGGACCGCAAGGCCTCCCGCTCCTCGGCCAGCGCGGAGATCTCGGCCGCGACGGGTGGCGCTTTGCGTCAGCGGCTCGGGCAGCAGACCCGGGCCCGGCAGCGGCGCAACGTGGCCCAGACCCATGCCGTGGACGCCAAGCTGGCCCGCGGCCGGGCGATGGTCCGCCCGGCTGCGGTGGCCTCGGTCACGGTGCCGGGTACGTGGGCAGTGGATGACTACGGCCGGCAGCTGGAGTCGGCGATCCGCCGCGCCGGGTACGCCCCACAACGCCTCGACCTGGCCGCTGACTCCGGGTTCATCGCCTCCGCCATCCCGCTGGGGATCGGCCTGAAGATGTCCCGGAGTGCACGATGAGCCGGCTCGTGCGCCGCGACGGTCGCGGCGGTCGTTCCGCGGGCCGGACGGTGGGGCAGCTGCTCGCCGACCACGGGGCGGCGCTGCCGCAGCGGGTGGAGCCCGAACCGGAGATTGTTGAGGCGAAGCTGTTCCCGCGGCTGCGGTCGGCGCGCGGCATCCGGGAGCGGGGCGCCGGGTGGAGCCCGGGGTACGCGCCGTTGCCGCAGTATCGGATGACCTCCGACCAGGCGCCGGTGTTCTGGCCGTTCATCGCGGCCCCGGTGCTGCCGCCGACCGGCGCGCAGATGGGCATCGACGAGTGGTCCGGCGGGTCGTTCTACTGCGACCCCAACGGGTGGGTGTTGGACGACGAGATCCCGGTGACCAACCCCAACGTGTTCGTGATGGGCAAGCCCGGGACCGGGAAGTCTTCGTGCGTTAAGGAATTCATCATCCGGATGCTTGAGTTCGGGTACCGGGCCTTGATCCTCGGCGACTCCAAGGACGAGTACGAGGCGCTGTGCCAGGCGTTCGGGGTGACCCCGTTCGCGATCGGCCCCGGTCAGCTGACCCGGGTCAACCCCCTGGACGTCGGACCGCTCGGCGCCGGCTGGGCGGGCCTGTCCGCGGAGGAGGCGAAGCGGCGGGCGGCGATCATCTTCTCCCGGTGGCTGGTGCTGGTCCGCGGTCTGGTCGGCTCGCAGCACATCGGTGAGCAGCGGGTTCCGTTCTCCCCCTCCGACGAGCGAGTCGTCGACACGGTGCTGCGCCAGCTAACCGGGTACGGCGCCGGCAACAGCATCCTGGCACCGGTGACCATTCCGATGCTGTGGCGCGGCATCGACGAACCCAGCGACCAGCTCATCGCCGACTGCCGATACGCCAGCCGGCAGGACTTCCTCAACGGCACCCGCCTCCTGCGGGACGCGCTGTCGCAGATGGTCACCGGGCACCTTGCCGGCATGTTCGACGAGCTGACCAACATCGACATCGACTGGTCCGCCCCCATCCAGTCGCTTTCACTGCGTCGCCTGCAGCCGCTCGGTGACGACGCGGTCGGCGTCGCGCTGACCTGCCTCGGCGCCTGGGGGCGGGGGCAGCGGGAGGTCGCCGCGGCCGGGGACCGGCGGATCGTGGTCCGCGACGAGATGTGGAAGCAGATGCGCCTCGGCCCGGAGGCGGTCAAGTCCCTCGACTCCGACCTTCGGCTGTCCCGGGCCGACGGAGACGTGCAGATCGCCGTCGCCCACAAACCCTCCGACACCCGCGCCGTCGGCGCCGAAGGGTCCGAGGCCGACCGGATCGCGAGGGACCTGCTGCACCTGGCCGACACCAAGGTCCTGCTCGGCCAGGACCAGTCCGTCGGCGACGAGCTCGGCGACCTCCTCGGGCTGACCCCGATGGCCCAGGAGCTGGTCACCGGCTGGGCGATGGCCGGCAAAGGCCGCGCCCTGTGGCTGGTCGGGGACCGGAAGTACAAGGTCCAGTCCGTCCGCCACCCCCTCGAGGAGTCCCTCACCTACACCAACGACGCCGTCGCCGGCGCCCTGTAGAAGTTCGCCGGAATGTTGAAGGTGACGCCGTGAGCACATCGGCGCGCACCGTCCTGACCACCGTGGGCGGGGTGGTCCTGATCCTCGTGGTGTTCGTCATCGGTATCCCGATGGCTGCGCTGGGGGCCAGCGCGGACACCAGCGTGTGCGGGCCGGGCGGGACCGCGCAGACCGTCGCGAACCAGCCGTTGGATGCCGAGCAGATGGCCAACGCCGCGACCATCGTCCAGGTCACCGCCGCCCGGGGCCTGCCGCAACGGGCGGCGGTGATCGCGCTGGCCACCGCCTACCAAGAGTCCAAGCTGCACAACATCCAGGTCGCGGTCGACCACGACAGCCTGGGCTTGTTCCAGCAGCGGGTCATCTACTACACCGCCGAGGTCGCCGCTAACCCCGTTAAGGCCACCAACGCGTTCCTCGATCGGCTGGTCCAGCAACCCAACTGGGCGACCCGGCCGTTGACCGACGTGGCCGCCGACGTGCAGCAGCCATACGAGCCCTACCGCGGCCTGTACGCGCAGTGGGAGCCACTGGCCGCGCAGCTCACCGCCCAGCTGTGGAACAGCGTCAACAGCACCAGTAGCACCAGTTCTACCAGTACGGCCGGGCCCTCGGCTGGCGCTGGCACCGTGGTGGCCCGCCCGTGCCCCGGAGCCGGCGGCGACGGGACCACCGCCGAGCCGGCCAGCCCCGCCCCCGGCCCGAATGGGCTCACCTTGACGGGCAGCACCCAAGGCAACGGCGCCGTCCAGTTCGCGATGGCCCAGATCGGGAAGCCGTACCTGTGGGGCGGCACCGGACCCAACGCCTGGGACTGCTCGGGCCTGATGATGGCTGCCTGGGCCAGCCAAGGCGTGACCATCCCGCGGGTCACCTACACCGAAGCCACCGCCGGCACCCCGGTCTCCCAGCCGGACGCCCGCTCCGGTGACCTGGTCCTCATCCCCGGCTCCGACGGCACCGCCAGCAACCCCGGACACGTCGGCATGGTCGCCGGCGTCGACGCGACCGGCAACGTGTGGCTCGTCGAAGCCCCCCGCACCGGCCTGAACGTGCGGCTCACCCCGATCAGCGCCTGGGCCGGCCAGATCGTCACCATCCGCCGGATTGGCTAGCTGTCCTTGCCCGTCCTGGGGCTGGTGCGCGCGCGCCAAAAAATTGGTCAAGAAAACTTCCAAAAACCATGTCCACTTTTTGGGGGGGTCGGTGCTTAGGGGGGCATGAGTCCTCTGAACGCCCGCACCGCCACCCTCGGATCCGCCGGCGGGATCGGCCGCCGACGGCCTGACCCCACCCCATGGGGGTGGGAGGTCCCGACCGCTGGCCTGCTCGCCTGGCTGTGCGTTGCCGCCGCTGGGCTGCTGGCCGCCCAGGCAGCCGCGGCGTGGCTGACCGGCCACGGCTGGCTGTGGCCCGACTCGGCCCACCTGTTCCCGGCCCTGGGCGGGCTGGTGGCCGGGCACGTCGGGGCCGGCGTCGACGCCCCCGACGGGCTGCCCTCCCCGGCCCTAGTTGTGCTGGCCGCGATCGTCATCGAGCTCGCCCTCCTAGCGGTCACCGGGTGGGCGGCGAGCTGGTTCTGGACCACGGCCGGCCCTGGGCGCCGGGAGGGGATGGCCACCCGCGCCGACGCGGAAACCGCACTCGGCGCGGGCCGGCTGCGCCGGGTCCGCAAGCTCATCCGCCCGGACCTGTACGGGCCGCACAGCAAGCGACGCGCAACCCGTCGGCGTCACCGCGATCAACCCCCATCCGCCGAACGCAGGACGCGGATCGACGCCGCCTCAGCGGCCGACGCCGGGGTCGCGGCGGCGAGGGTGAACCGGGTCAGGTTCAGCCGACCTGGCAGCCAGCCGCAGGAGAGCGCGTCCGCCAGTCCGGTTCATCAGGCCACCGTTCGCACCGACGTCGCCGACGTCGCCGACGTCGCGGACGTTGTCGGCGATGCAGGCAGCCGGCAGCATGCGCGGTTCTCCCCGGCGCAGGTGGGGTGGCGACTTGGGTCCGGCGCGGTCCCTCGAGCGGGGGACCTGTGGGTGCCGTTTGACCGCACCTGCGGGGTGTACGGGCCGCAGGGGTCCGGGAAGACCCTCGACCTGCTGACCCCGGCGCTGCTGTCCGCCCCGGGCGCGGCGTTGGTCACGTTGACCAAGGCCGAGGATCTGCTGCTGACCGTCGACGCCCGCGCGACGGGCGATGACGGGCAACCGGGCGGGCGTCCGGTGGCGGTGCTCGACCCGTTCGGTCTCGCGCCCGGGCTGCCGGAGTTGGTGTGGGACCCGGTCGACGGGTGCGTGGACTCGATGGTCGCCGAACGGCGCGCGAAGGCGTTCACCGCCGGCACGGTCCGCGGCGCGGTCGCGCAGGGTTCCGGTGACTCGGCCGCCCGGTTCTACGCGGCCGAGGGCGCGAAGGTGCTGCAGTCGTACTTCCACGCCGCCGCCCTGACCGGCCGGAGCATCGAGGACGTCCTGGAGTGGGTGGCCAACCCCCGCGGTTCCACCACTCCGGAGGAGATCCTGCGCACTCACCCGCACGCCGCCCCGTTCTGGCACGGCCTGCTGCACGGGGCGCTGCATGGTGACGACCGGACCGCCGGGAACACCACCACCACCGTGCAGCAGTCGATGGCCCTGTTCTTTCAGGCATCCCTACGCGCCCGGTGCACCCCTGGCCCCGGCCGGCCGGCCACCGACCTCGCCGACGTCATCGCCCGCGGCGGCACCATCTACCTCCTCGGCCGGGACGACCCGTACGCGTCGGCGTCCCCGTTGATGACCGCGATCGCCGAGCACGTCCTGGACACCGCCCTGCAGGTCGCCGGCGCCTCACCGTTCGGTCGGCTGTGCCCGCCGTTCCTGGCCTGCCTCGACGAGCTGCCGTCGACCGCGCCGCTGCCCACGCTGCGCACCCGGATGGCCAACGAACGCGCACTGGGTCTGTCGTTCATCTACGCCGCACAGACGTGGCGGCAGCTGGTCATCTGCTATGGCGAGGACGAGGCCCGCGCCTTGTTCGGACTGACCAACGTCATCGCCGTCTTCGGGGGCAGCAAGGACGGGTTGTTCAACCGGGAGCTGTCCGACCTGATCGGAAGCTCCCGCGTCTCCCGCACCACCTACAACCGCGGAAACGGGTTCAGCGGATCCGGCGGCACCTCACACGCCAGCAACGACGAACCGATCCTGCGGCCCGAGGAGATCCGGCTCCTACCCGAGCGGCACGCCCTGGTCATCCCCGAGAACGCCAAACCACTGATCGCCCGACTGACCCGCTGCGTCGACGGCAAACCCGGCCGTCAGCTCCTCGCCGCGCAGGCTGCCGTCAAGGCCCGCGTCGCCGCCGCCCGGGGCCACCAACAGCCGATCTTCGCCCGCACCACCGCCGCCGTCGCCGCCGCTAACCGGCTCGACCTGAGCCCCGCCCGACCGGTCGAGCAGAGCACTGACTCGACCACGTATTCCATCCATCCCGCCACGGACCCCGCCACCGAGGCGGTCGACTACGCCGCCGTGCAGGCCGCCGTGCAGGCGGCCCAGCAGACCGGGAGCCGGTCGTGGTGACCGCCGCCGTGGGCGGGGTGGGCACGGTGAGGGTTGTCGAGTCGTTCCCGCCGCCTCCGCGGCTGGTGGCGAAGGCCTACTCTAAGCTGCAGGTCCTCCAGAGCGGCGATGAGGAAGCGATCCGCGGCCTCGGGCCGCTGGAGCTGCTGGAGCGGCCGTGGGAGCCGCACCGGTGCGGTCCCGCGTCGCGCCGGCAGCTGTGGGACTGGCTCGACGACATCGCCGCCTGGGTCAACCACGAGTACGGGTGGGGCGTCGAGCGGCTCATCCCGCCGTGCTGGCCGGCGCACCCGCACATCGCCCAGGAGCTGCCAGTCCTGGCCGACCAGCGGTACACCGCCGGGCAGGCCTTCCACAGCGGTGCCCTCGAGGAGTGGCACCGGTTCACCCTTCCACTGTTCCTCGAGCGGATGACCGCCCGGCTCGGGAACCGGTGCGTCACCCGGCACGACGAGTGGCCCGCTGCCCCCCGCTACCGCGCCTTCACCTCCCCCGAGGCGACCTCCTACCGGTCCGCCCGCTTCGACGAGGACACCTCCACGCCGCCACGACATCTCGCCGTGGTCGACGTGAACACCGGGCAAGTCATCCACGAGGCGCACCCCGCAACCAGTCGACCCGGGCCGCCCGACCTGCCGGACCTGCGGTCATGAGCGTCCGAAGCAGCGGCCGGCCAGCTCGAGATGAGGCGGCCCAACGAGAGCGGCTGGAGGCCTTCCATCAGCAGTTGACTGAGCAGGTCCTGGCGTTGGCGGACGGACCGTCATGGAAGGCGTGGCTGTCGACGGCGGCGAAGTTCCACCACTACTCGTTCAACAACACACATGTTGCCATCGTGATGCAGCGACCCGACGCAACCCAGGTCGCCGGGTACCGCACCTGGCAGTCCCTGGGCCGGCAGGTCCGCAAGGGTGAACAGGGCATCCAGATCCTCGCGCCCGTGACGCGTCGGGTCGCGGTCGACAAGGACCATCCCGTGGCCGGCGCTGCCTCGTTGCCGGGGAAGCCGTCCGCGGCGGGCGAACCCACCGCCGGCACTGCCCCCGTCCCGCGTCGGCTGGTAGGGGTGCGGATCGCGCACGTGTTCGACGTCTCCCAGACCGACCCGATCCCCGGCGCACCTCCATTGCCGACCCCACCGCCGGCGCCGCAGCTGCTCACCGGCCAGGCTCCGCCCGGTCTGTGGGACGGGTTGGCCCGCCAGGTCGACGAAGAGGGGTTCACCCTCACCATGAACGACCCGGGCGGCGGCGTCCGCGGCCGCACCAACCACAGCACCCGGCAGGTCGAGGTCAACCCTGAACTCGACCCCGCCCAGCAGGCCAAGACCCTCGCCCACGACCTATTGACCGCACCATGGGGCCGGTCCACGCGTGCACGAGCGGGTCGTGCGCAGGCGACACACCGCCACGGTATGGCGTCCCGTGATCGGGATCGCCGCGTTGCTGCAGTGGCTCTCACACACGAGTGCGAGGGAGCCGGCATGGAAGCCAACGACAGGACTGGGCCTGACCAGCCAAGAGACATCACGACGCTGGTGGTGCCTGCCGTGGGAGCCGTCGGGATCCTCCGCGACCTGCCCAGGGTTGGGGTGATCGACGCCGCGGGCGAACCAGTGTTGGTGATCAGCGAGTTCTTGAACACGCTGCTGGCCAGCGGTGTCAGTCCTGGCAGCGTCAGGTCGTACTCGTTGGCCTTGCTGCGGTGGTGGCGGTTTCTGGCGGCGCTGGGGGTCCCGTGGGAGCGAGCTACCCGGGTCGAGGTCCGCGACTTCGTGCTTTGGATGCGGTTCACCGCCAACCCGACGGTCGGTTCTGGAGGCAGCCGCTCCAGCGCGGTGAACCCGGGCGGCTACACACCAGCGACGATCAACCACAACCTGGCGGTGCTGCACGGTTTCTATACAGATCGGATGGACGCCGGCTTGGGTCCGCTCTTAAATCCGGTGCCGGAGGCCCTCGGCCGCGGCGGTCAAAGGGCTGGCGCGCACCACAATCCGATGCAGCCATTCGAGCGGCACCGGCGTGCTCCGCTGCGTCAGAAGGTGCCGACCCGGCTGCCGCGAAGCCTGCCGGACCACCTGTTCGACGGGCTGTTCGCGGTGTTGGGCAGCGACCGGGACCGTGCGCTGATTGCCTTCTACGTCAGCACCGGCGCCCGCGCGAGTGAGCTGCTGGGTGTTGATCTGGACCGGGTCGACGTCGGTGGCCAGCGAATCGGAGTGCACCGCAAAGGCAGCGGCCGGCTGCAATGGCTGCCGGCGTCCTCGGATGCCTTTGTGTGGCTGCGGCTTTACCAGCAGTACCAGCAGCGCCCTGAGGATGAACAGGCGTTGTGGCTGACCCTGCGGGCGCCGCATCGACCGTTGACCTACCCAGCGATCCGGCGGGTCCTGCAACGCGCGAACCACCAGCTCGGCACGCACTGGACCCTGCACGACTTGCGGCACACGGCAGCGCACCGGATGACCGCCGATCCGGCGCTGTCGCTGACCGACGTGCAATGGGTCCTGGGCCATGCGCACCTGAGCACCACCCAGCTGTACCTGCGTCCCCGCGAGGAGGAGGTCGTCGCCCGGGTGCTCGAGCACCATCGCCAACGGCGACAACCACCGGCCAGCCAGCGTCCTGCAACCCTGTCAGGCGGGTACCGGCCTGAGGTGCTGCGTACCTTGCTCGGGGACGCCGGCGATGTCCGCTGAGCGCAACGGGTCGCAGCTGGACAACGCCGAGGTTGACGCTGAGCCCGGGACCGTCGCCCTAGGACTCGACCGCGGTCCTCGGCCTCGCTCGCGGCCGTCCCAGCCGAACGAGTTCCGCACCCCTGCCTTGCCGGCCCCACGTCTGACCCGGTCGAGCAGCTGGCCGCTGGCCGCCCAAAGTCACGCCGACATCCTTGCCGCCCTCGACGTGCTGGAACCGGGTGTCGCCGAGAAGGAACGCCAACGTCGGCGGCGCGGGATGACCCTGTTGCTGGACTGGCTGGAGCGGTTTGAGGGCACCAGCTGGCAGCAGCGCTGGCTGGCCAGCGGCGCGGACGTCGCCGCTGGCACCTGGACCGAGCGGGTCGATGTCACCGGCCTGCAGGAGGGCGCCCAGGGACGGGCACAGCTGACCGGAGCAGCCGGCCGGCTGATCGTGCTGGGCGCGATTCGGCCCAGCTACCCGTGGCTCTACCGGCTGATCTCATCCGCGGTGTTCGAACGATTCCGCTCAGTACACGACCCCGAAGGTTTCGCCGCCCTGGACGTGCTCTGCGACGCCACCGAGCGGTTCACCGCCACCGACCGACAGTTCGCCTACTGCCAGCTGACCCGCATCCTCATGCACAACGGAGGGCGGCTCACCGACATCACCGTCGAGGACTGCGTCGAGGCCTACCGCGCCCAATCCGGCTACAGCGCCCGCCAGCACAGCTACTGGTACGTGCTGCTGTTGCGCGCCGGGATCCTGCCTGCGGGCAGCCCGCCGACCGTCTGGGCCGCCAACCGCCGCGGCCAGCTGACTGTGGAGGAACTCGTCGACGGCTACCAGGTCGCCAACCGCCCCGTCCGCGACCTGCTCGTGGACTACCTGCACGAACGCCAACCCGCCATGGACTACGTGTCGCTGCGCCAGCTGTCCACCAAGCTGGTGCTGTTGTTCTGGCGGGACCTGGAGCTGCACGAGCCCGGCATCGACTCCCTGCACCTGTCCGACCAGATGATCCGAGACTGGAAGCAGCGACTCACCCAGGTCCGCTACGGCTCCAACCGTCTCGGTCAACGCCGGGAGGGCCCGCACGCGATCTACATGGCGGTCCGTGCCTTCTACGCCGACCTGAGCCACTGGGCGCTAGAAGAGCCAGCACGCTGGGCGCACTGGGTCGCTCCCAACCCGATCCGCTCCCAGGACACCCGCGGGATGATGAAGCAGCGAACTCGCAGCCAGGCCCGGATGCACCAGCGGACCCGCGAGCTCGCCCCGCTGCTGCCGGTCCTGGTCGAGGCAGCCGAAACCAGCCGCCGACACGCCGTCCAGGTGTTGCACGCCGCCGACGCCGCCGCTCCAGGGGAATGGTTCGAGGTCGCCGGCGCAAGGCTGCGTCGCTCCGTGCTGGCCACCGATCCCGCCAAGGGTGGCACCGGTCGGCCGGGTGTCGTCTACGCCGACGACCCCGACGGCGGTCCCCGCCGCAACCTGACTCTCGCCGAGGACTCCGCCTTCTGGACCTGGGCAATCGTGGAGGTGCTGCGCCACACCGGGGTTCGCATCGAAGAGCTGCTCGAACTCACCCACCGCGGGTTCGTCGCCTACACCCTGCCCGGCACCGGCGAAGTCGTGCCGCTGCTACAAATCGTGCCGTCCAAGACCGACCGGGAACGCCTACTGGTCGTCAGCCCGGAACTGGCCGAGGTCCTCACCGCCGTCATCGCCCGCGGCCGCGGCGACCACGAGCACCTGCCGCTGGTCTCCCGCTACGACGGCACCGAACGACTACACAGCCCGCCCCTGCCGTTCCTGTTCCAGCGGCCCTGGGGCCTGTCCTCGCACTGCTTCACCCACCACTACGTGCGGGTGCTGCTGGACCGGTTGGTCGCCGCCGCAGGCCTGACCGCGACCGACGGGACACCGCTGCGGTTCACGCCGCACGACTTCCGACGAATCTTCGCCACCGAGGCGGTCGCCTCCGGCCTACCGATCCACATCGCCGCCAAGCTCCTCGGCCATCAGACCCTGGCCACCACCCAGATCTACGTCGCGATCTACGACAGCGACGTCGTCGAGCACTACCGGGCGTTCCTCACCCGGCGACGCACAGTGCGCCCCAGCGAGGAATACCGCGAACCTACCGACGCCGAATGGGATGACTTCCTCGGCCACTTCGAACGACGCAAGGTTGAACTCGGGGTCTGCGGCCGCGCCTACGGCACTCCCTGCCAACACGAACACGCCTGCATCCGCTGTCCAATGCTCCGGCCCGACCCCGCTCAACAGCACCGGCTCGAGGAGATCATCACCAACCTGCACGCCCGGCTCGGCGAAGCCCACACCCACGAATGGCACGGCGAGATCGAAGGACTGGAAACCAGCCTCGCCGCCGCCCACCAGAAGCTCACCTCGATGCACCGAAGCCGGCCCAGCACCGACCTCGGCATGCCCGCCATTCCTCCACGCCAGCCCAGCGAAAACACATGAACCAGAAGCCGCCAACCACGACAACTCCGTCCCGGCGTTGGTGCGGAAAAGAGCTCGGTCACGTGCTGCTGCACAGACACGACCAGGTCCCGATCGCCGAGCTGTTGAAGCCCGACAGCCGAGGACGGATCGAGGTCGAAGCCGAGTCGGTCGCCTTCCTGGTCTCCGCCGCCCGCGGACTGGACACCTCCTGCTACAGCTTCCCGTACGTCGGCGGCTGGATGCCCGGCAAAGACAACCTCGAGACCACCCTGCGCACCACCGCGGGGAAAGTCCTTGGCACCGCGCACGACATCCTCGACCGGCTCGACCGCGACCAGCCCGACCTGACCATTCCCGCCGAGGACCGCGCCACCGTTCCCATCGACCTCGGACCCGGTCCTCAACCTGGAATGGCCGGTCCGGGCCTGGACGGGACCCGGTTCGCCCGACAGGCCGCAGCGGTGGTCGCCGGCACCTCCCAACCTGACGCAGGAGGGGTCGCGCGATGAGCAGCGCCGCAGCCTCGTCACCGCCGCCCGGAACGTCACGGGACCAGTCGTGGCGTCAGCAGCCGCAGTACCGACCATTGGTCAACGCCTACGCGCGCGACCGGTACCAGCAGCAGCAGACCGGGACGTGGGCCCCGTTCACCGCCACCGCACCAGTCCGAGCGCACGTCGACCAGCTCCGTGAGGCAGGGATGACGTCCGAGCAGATCGCGCAAACCAGCGGGGTCAGCGTGTCCACGCTTACCCGGCTGTTCAGAGTCAGCCGGATGACCACCGTGGCCGCCGAGGCGATCCTGGCCATCTCCGCCTCGACCCCGGCCGCATCGAACATCCCGGACGCGCCCGGCGGTGCGAGGCCCGGACTGCATGCAACCCGCCAGCTGCAGGCCCTGGTCGCCGACGGCTGGAGCCTGACCCAGTTGGCCGACGCCGCCGGGATCGAGGAAAGGACCGCCTGGCGAACGGTTCACGGGTACACCGCCCCGTCGCCACGGACCACCGCCGCCGTCGACGCGGTGTACGAGCAGCTGCGCCTCGACGACCCCGGCGACGGTGCCGCCGCCGTCCGCTCCCGCCGGCGCGCCGAGCGGCAGGGCTGGACGTCGACCGTCGACCTGCAGGGCCCCGGGGGCGGGGAGCTCGTCGACGAGGTGGCCGTTGATCGCGTCCTGCACGGCCAGCCGGTCCCACTACGGGCCGTGGAGCAGCAGGCGGCACTGCGCAGGCTGGCCGGCGTCCAGTCCGACGACGAGATCGCCCGGCGGCTTGGGCTGGCCTCCCGCACCGTTCTTCGACACCGCCTGAGCCAAGGACTGCCCGGCTACACCCCTGTCCCCCCCATCGGCGGGCCCGCCCGTTGAAATCGCACCCGGGCTGAGCTGACCGGACGACCGGTTCCACCGGTCCTGTCCGCGGCGTATCCAAGTCTCACGGCGATGTCCACAGTGCGGTATGTCGGGCGAGCGTAGCCGCCCTCCACGCGGCATGAGCGGATGTCGAGGACAACGACGAGCGCTGCACTGGCGGCGAAATCACGCAGGTCTCTGGGCACGACTGAATCAGCCACCCTCTGCATGGTCGGAGCCTTCGGAACGAGCCGGGCGCCGCCGATCCTTGGGTCCGTTCTGCAGCCGAAGCGACCGGACACCGTGCGGTGTTGTAGCCGTTATGGTTTGAGCGGTTCAGTGGCGATGGGGTGTCTCGTTGCCTGGTCGTCTGTACAGCAGGTTCTGGCCGAATCGCCCGGCCGGCTGACACCATAAACCGCGGTCACTGCCTCCTGGGATGCCGTCGGACGGGCCGCGACCGCTCGGCCTGTGGGGGCTGTGCTCAGAACACGGCCCCCCCGCCGGTGACCCCGATGACGGTTCCGGAAACGTAGCTGGCGTCCGCGTTGGAGGCGAGGAAGACGTACGCGGGAGCTACTTCGGCCGGCTGGCCGGCCCGGCCCAGCGGCGTATCCGCCCCAAGGGTCTCGATTTCTTGCACGGTCCGAGTGGCCGGCTGCAGTGGGGTCCATATCGGTCCGGGGGCGACGGCGTTGACTCGGATGCCCCGCGGCCCGAGATCCGCGGCGAGGTTGACGGTGAGGTTGTTCAGGGCGGCCTTGGTGGCGGCGTAGTCCATCAGCGCGGTCGATGGGTTGTAGGCCTGGATCGAGGTCGTATTGATGATGGAACTGCCCTTGGACAGGTGTGGCGAGGCAGCCCGGCAGAGCCAGATGACGGCGTGCAGGTTGGTGCGGAGAACTCGTTCCACATGCTCAACCTCGAGCCCGTCCAGCCCTTCCGGTCCGCGGGCCCAGTGGTAGCCGGCGTTGTTGACGAGGATGTCGAGACCACCGAGGCCGTTGACCGCATCGGCGACGACCTGTTCGCATACCACGCGTTCGACCAGGTCGCCTGGCACCGACGCCCCGATGCGCCCGGCCTGGCGGACCCAGTCGATGGTGTCGTCGGCGTCGCTCTGTTCCTCGGGGAGGTAGTTGATCGCTATGTCGGCGCCCTCGCGCGCGAAGGCGATGGCCACCGCCCGTCCAATGCCGGAGTCACCGCCGGTGATCAAAGCCCGCATCCCGGTCAGCTTGCCGTGCCCGACGTAGCTCTCTTCACCATGGTCGGGCACCGGATTCATCTGGCTGGTCAGTCCAGGCGGGTCCTGCTGCTGGGCGGGAAACCCCCCCTTGCTGTCCTGGCGGACCAAACTCTCGGCGCGTGCGGCACCATCTGACACAGATCCACTCCCTCGACTAGGTACGGGAGACCCCTACCCCGTCACGGCCCGAGACACGCTGAACGCGCAGTGTCTTCCGTGTGAGGCTGCCGCAGCCGGTGTTCAGCGAGGCGGTCCGCGGGTCGACGAGGATGACGGACCCCATCGGGGCTTGGGTTCAAGTGCTGGCGTGCTCTGGCGCGGCCACCCTTCCGCGACGGGCTGTGCTCAGCCGGCAGTGTTCTGGCTAGTCCTTCGAGCCGTGGGCGGCGCGCTGGTCTGTCTGGCGGAGTCACGGGCGGCGAATGCCTTGGCTGCGGTGTTCTTCTTGACGGCGGTGGTTGCTCTGGTCGCGGTGTCACCGACAGGTGAAAGGGTTGCTGAGCGACAGCCTAGTTGGCTCAGCGGACGTTGATTGGCGAGGGCCTGTCCTCAGCAGCCGCTTCCTCCGGCGGTGAGTTGCTATGCACTGTCGGCACAGCCCTGAGCAGGTGGTGTGAAAGCTGACGAGGGCGGACAGGCTGCTGACCGACGGAAGGGAGGTGGCGGCTAGCTCGGGGTATCCGATCCGACGCATCATCAGTGCACGAGCGGTCGGTCGGGGGTCCGAGTCAAAACGATGCCCGGCGCGCTGATGGTCAGCGGCTTGCCCGCCAGGCACGGCCGGGTGGCACCGTGCAGGCTGGCTGCCCGGTACCGGTCGCGGTCGCAGTCGCGGTCGCAGTCGCGGCCGGTCGGCCGCTGGCTTACGAACGGGCCTGGCGGCCCTCAACCGTGCCCACACCTCGACCTCCCTCGGGCCGTCAGAGTCGGGCCGTTACGTGCTGCTCGGCCCCAGCCTGGTGATGAATGCCACCCCAGAGAGGAGGAGTAGTTCAGTGCGCGGCGGGTAGCCAGGACGACATCACATCTATCCGTCAATCTGGGAGAAACGTCATGAGTACCAACGCAAACGTCGGCGCCACCGCTGGCCGCCGACCACGGAGCGCAATGCAGAAGGCTGCTCTAACCATGGGAGTCGTGTTCCTGCTCTTCGGAGTCCTGGGTTTCGTCCCCGGGGTTACCACCCAGTACGACACCATGGGCGCTGCCGGCCACGAGTCCATGGCCATGCTTCTCGGGCTCTTCATGGTCTCGGTTCTGCACAACATCGTGCACCTGCTGTTCGGTGTAGTCGGTGTGGGGGCCGCGCGGACCTACACCGCGGCCCGCGGCTACCTGCTATTTGGCGGCCTCATCTACGCCGTGTTGTGGATCTACGGCTTGATCGTCGATAAGGACAGCAGCGCCAACTTCGTCCCGGTCAACAACGCGGACAACTGGCTGCACTTCGCGCTCGCGGTCGTCATGGTCGGGGCCGCCCTGGTCCTCGGTCGCCGCGCTGCGGTCGGCGAGACACCGGCAACCCGCTAGGTGTACCCGGGCGTCACGTTTGTGGCAGGCGGCTGACCGGGGAGTCTTCGAGGCTGCTCATGGACCCGTTGGTGGTTGGCCTCCGGCAACCGGAGAGCGCGAGGGCTGGCGCAGGTACTGGTCCGGCGGTGGCCGGCGGGGACGGGCCGGTTCCTGGCATTGACGGTGCCCCGGTGCGTCTGCCGGCTGGGGCGTGACGCGGGTCACGCCCGATTCTGGCCAACCAGGCATTCAGGCGCCCTTGAGTGGGTACAGGTACCCCAGCACGACGAGTCGTCGGCGTGGCTTCTTGTCTCCCTCGGAGGGTTGGTTTCATGACACGACACGGATTTGGCGTACGGCTGATAGCGGTCGGCGCGGTCAGCCTCGGGCTCATCGCTGGTAGTGCGGCCACGGCTTCCGCCGCCCCCAGCTCGCAGGACACCACCTGGATGGTTGCGGCGCATCAGAGCAACTTGACTGAGATCGCTGCCGGCAAGGCCGCGCAGGAGAAGGCATCGAGCCAGGCCGTCAAGGACCTGGGCGCGATGTTCATCGAGATGCACACCGCGCTGGATGCAGACCTCACCGCAGGGGCCAAGACGCTCGGGGTGTCTTTGCCGTCGGCGCCGGGCGCGGCTCAGCAGGCGACGTTGTCGTCGGTCGGCGCCAAGAGCGGCGCGGCGTTCGACTCCGCGTGGATCAGCTCTCAGC
>JAABUM010000440.1_pt1 | contig 54781 bp, 74 predicted proteins | sample 5559161 | NCBI WGS metagenome assembly JAABUM01 (sample SAMN10711868, study PRJNA513369) | rock metagenome | isolation source: Antarctica rocks | place: Antarctica: Victoria Land, Siegfried Peak nord
GGTTACTTCGACACGCGCGCGCATAAGGACGACATCGCGGGGCCGTTCAACTTCCCGGCGCCCAAGTGGGAGACGACGTGGGCGGACAGAGAGCCCGCACGCGACTGTCTGATGCGGTGCACCCACTGCGGCTCCGTGCACCCGCGAGACCTCCTCGCAGCCGTCGAGGCCGGCGCACGCCTTCGGGTCGCCGACATGAAATACGGCTGGCCGCATAAGTTCTATGTCAGCGGCGTGCCGAACGACCTGGCCGGCCAGCAAGTCATTGTCGGGGGTATCTCCGGCCCGACGACGGACAGGGCTGGGAGGCTTTGCCGCGACGACCTCACGCCCGAGGAAATCGCGAAGGGTCACTACAGCCGAGACACCTACGGCAAGGCTCCACCCGACGCTGTTGTGAAGTTCTACTCCGAACATCTCGCGGATGCAGACATGCAAACACCGGGGGGCGAGATGACTCAACTCGCCCGTCTAATGGCGGAAGCTTCGGGCTACGTCTTCGAAGTTCGTGAAGATTACCGGGTCTATTACAGGCGGGTGCACACATGACCGCTTCCGATAAGAGTTCTTCCCGGAAGCAATCCGTCAACGAGCCGGCGATCGTCGTCGACCTCGGACATGGTCGTTGGACAATCGACCGCGGGTCCCATGAGGGACATGAGGCGCTCTTCTTCGAGCCGGCACCGGCGCCTGGCCCCTCCATGCAGCCGGCGCCCCACTTCGCTCCGCTCGACATGATGCAGCCGGGGACGGTCTGCATCCGCTTCGACAGGCCGGAGGCCATGACCTTCCTGCGGTGGTGGCTGGCCTACGTGCAGGATCCTGAGAACACCCCTGCCAGCCCGGGGGACTTCCGGCCCATCCAGCAGTCAGCAGAGATCGGAACGCCCGCCGCTCGGTGGCGCGCCGAGGGCCGGCCCGACCCGCACGGCGATCGCTACGAATGCGACCGCACCAAGCTCTGCATGGGTTACCTCACGGACGATGAACTCGCGAACGCCGTGTTCGTGCACAACCACAGCAACTTCGATCTTAGCGCCATCGTGATGTCCATCGCCCTCCTGACGGCCGCGAAGGATCGCATACGCTGGTTCTCGCGCCAGCTGGAGGCGGCCAAGTGCGCCGCCGTGGCGGAGGCAGACTGATGCCGAGGATCACGATCAGCTTCGAGTTAAGCGCGACCAGCGCTCTCGTGCTCACAGAGAGTGAGATGCGCGCCCTCGACGCTCTCACCGGCTATGGCGACGACGCTTTTCTGGAAGCTTTCAAGGAAAAGCTAGGCGCAGCCTACATCCGCGGCCACGAAGGCGGCCTCCGATCGTTTTTTGAAGCCGTCAGGCGAGACGTCCTGCCGGCTCTGCGCCTGGTCGACCAGGCCCGTCGCGACCTTCAGGAAGCTGACCGCCTTCGGCTCGAAGCTCGCCACCAGAAGGGAGCTGCAGCATGATCGCTTCCGATAAGTCCCCTTCCCGGAAGGAGCCCGAGTCCGAAGTGCTCGTCCAACTGCGCGCCGCCCGAGAGTGGCTGCAGGTCCTTATCGACGCGGGCAACATCGATCCCGAGGAAACCGTCTTCGCGGTCTCGGTCCGATCGGCCAAGGGCGAGGAGGAAAGGGCCACGGCCACCCTGGCGCACTGTCTTGCGCAGATCGACGCCGCGATAGTGGGGGCTGCCCATGGCTGACGGCAGCAAGATCGAGTGGACCGACGCCACCTGGAATCCGGTCACCGGCTGTTCGGTGGTCTCGCCGGGGTGCACGAACTGCTACGCGATGCGACTCGCTGGGACGCGGATGCGCGGCCATGCCTCGCGTTTGGGGCTCACTGTCGAAACTAAGGCGGGCCCTGTTTGGAACGGGCTGGTGCGCTTCAACGAGGCGTGGCTCGACCAGCCGCTCCGGTGGAAGCGGCCGCGCCGGGTTTTCGTGTGCGCGCACGGCGACCTGTTCCACGAGGGCGTGCCGAATGCCTGGCTCGATCGCGTGTTCGCCGTCATGGCGCTGGCGCCGCAGCACAGCTTCCAGGTGCTGACGAAGCGCGCGGCGCGGATGCGGGCCTATATCGACGGTCTTACTCGGCAGGAGTGGTGGAAGGCTCGTCTTGGAGAGGCGTCCGGCGCGGAGATGCGTCGCGGCGATGGCACATTCCCGACGTGGCCTCTTTCTAACGTCTGGCTCGGCGTCTCGGCCGAGGATCAGCAGCGCGCCGACGAGCGCGTTCCGGACCTGCTGGCAACGCCGTCGGCAGTGCGCTTCGCGTCGGCCGAGCCGCTGCTCGGGCCGATCGACTTCACCAAGCTTCAGACCTTCGGGGGCGGCCAGCTCGACGCACTGCGTGGGATGTGGGCCACGTATCCGATCGTCGAGAGGGATGGCAGAGCAGCCCTGCTGACCAAGGCGCTGGCACGGCTCGACCAGATCATCGTCGGCGGTGAATCCGGCCCAGGTTCCCGGCCGATGCACCAGCAATGGGCCGGCAGCATCCGTGACCAGTGCGCGTCCGCCGCGGCCGCGTTCTTCTTCAAGCAATGGGGCGAATGGCTCCCGGTGACGCTGTACGATATCGACGGCGGCCCCGAGGTCTTCGAGGCTGACGACGGGCGTCCGGAAGGGGCGTTCGCAGGTGTGCACGTCGCGACGCGCGCGCTCGCCGGCCAGTGGTTTGCCTGTGTCGGCAAGGCCCGCGCCGGCCGCCTTCTTGACGGCCGCATCCACGACGCCATGCCGGGAGTCGCCGCGTGAGCGCGGTGCTGTCGCCCTGCGGGCGCTACCGCTACCGGCTCGACCGCTCCGTCGACCTCTTGGGCCGCGGCACCGTCGGCTTCTGCCTGCACAACCCGTCGACGGCGGACGCTGACTGTCGACGACCCGACCACGACCCGCTGCATCGGCTTCGCCCGGGGGTTCGGTGCCGCGCGCCTCGTCATCGTCAATCCCTGGGCGGGTCGTGCCACGTGGTCACGCGACCTGTGGGCCATGGCCGAGCCGGTCGGGCCCGACAATTCCCGCCACATCGCCGAGGCTGCGGCCGAGATCGCCGTCTCGTGCGGCTTCATGGTGGTGGGATGGGGCGCCGTGACGCCGCCGTGGAGGCTGCAGGACGAGGTGGGCGACCGGCTCGCCTTCGTGGCCATGATCTTGCGCGCCTCCGCCTGCCCGGTTCTCGCGCTCGGCGTCACCCGCGACGGCTCGCCCAGGCACCCCCTCTACGTCAGCCGCGACACCCGGCCGGTGCTGTGGCCGGCGCCTCGCCCCGAACCGAAGCAGGGGATCGCCGCATGATCCGCCAGGAGGATCCAGCCATGCCTTCCGATAATCGTCCTTCTCGGAAGCCGCAAAGGGTCGAGGGTTGCAGTCCGGAGGTCGAGCACCTCTTCGCAGAGTATTGCGCTGCGGCACGGAAAGCCCAGGCCACCCAGATGCTGGCCGACGGCGTCGCGGCCGGTCAGGCGTGGGCCGCGTTCCTGAACGCCTTCACGGGCGTGCCGGCGCGGACAGAGGCGCTTCACGCATGACCAGCTCGGCCGCCTTCGAGGACTGGGTCGCGGAAGCCCGCGCCGTCACCGTGGCGGCCGAGCTGCAGCGCCGCGGCGTGCCGGCCGTGCACGAGCAGAACCGGCCGTGCCCGGCGCCGGGCTGTGGCGGAGTGGACCGCTTCGCCGTGAACACGCGAAAGAACGTGTGGATCTGTCGGGCCAGTGGCGCCGGCGGCGACGCGATCGCGCTCTGTCAGCACATCGATGGCACGAGCTTCGCGGCTGCGGTCGAGACCCTGACGGGCCGGCCGCCGCCTGGGCGTGCCGCGGCCGAGACGGAAGCCGAGCGCCAGGCCCGGCACGCTCGGCTGGCTGCCGCGGCCGAAGAGGCGAACCGCAAGACGGCCGAGGAGGCGATCGCGGCCCATGGCTTCCGCGAAGCCGAGCGTCGCCGTAGCCACGCCATCTGGCGGTCCGGGCGGCCGATCGCCGGAACGCCGGCCGAAAGCTATCTGCGCTTGCGTGGCATCGAGCCCTTTGCCGGGTTGCGGATGCGCTACTTGCCGGACGCGCCGCTGTGGGACAAGCCCGCGCCGCACGGCGAGGTCGTCCATCAGGGCCCCGTGCTGCTGGCGCCGATCGTGCGCGACGGCCGCTTCGCGGGCATCCACCAGACGTGGATCGATCTCACGGCGGCGGACGGCAAGGCGCGCGTGCCCGACCGGAACGGCGAGCTGCTGCCCGCCAGAAAGGTGCGCGGCTCGAAGCGCGGCAGCCACATCGAGCTCGCCCGGGGGCCGGACGCGCCGACACGCCTCTACATGGGCGAGGGTAACGAGACCGTCCTGTCGGTACGCCAAGCGCTGGCGCGGCGTCGGCCACATCTCGTCGACGGCGCGGCGTTCTGGTCGGCCATCGACCTCGGCAACCTCTCCGGCAAGGCGGCCCGCGGCCGGGCCCACCCGACGCTGACGACCGTGGACAAGAACGGCCGGACCTTGCCGCAGAGGGTCGCCGGCCCGGTGCCGGACCGGGAAGAGCCGGCGATCGTCTTGCCCGCGAGCGTGCTCGAGCTGGTGCTGCTGGGCGATGGCGACAGCGAGCCGGTGATGACGGGCTTCGCCATGGACCGCGCCAAGGCGCGCTACGAGCGCCACCACGAGGGTCTGTCCGTGGCGATCGCCATGGCGCCCGCCGGCCGCGACTACAACGACGTCCTCAGGGAGCCTGGGGAATCCACATCGGAGACATCGGCCGGCGCGACCGGATGGGTCGACGAGGGGAGGGGCGCCGCGTGAGCGAAGAAGATGTCGCCGGCGCGGTCGAGAGCGCCACGGTTCTGCAGTTCAAGGCGAAGCCGGCCAAGAAACCGCGCGCCAAGAAGCTCCGGCCGGCCAACGACCACGATGACGGCGTGCCGCTCGATCCCGGCGGCTACGACCCCGAGGACATGAACGGCGAGTGGGCCGTCGTCATGCTGGGCGGCAAGGGCGTGATGCTGCGCGAGGCGCCCGACGCACCGATCGAGGACCGTGTGCGCTTCCTCAACGTCGACGCCTTCCGGCTGCTCTATGCTAACCGATTCACGGAACGGCGTAACCCGAACGACGGCAAGGTCAAGGCCGTGACCTGGGCCGACGCCTTCATCAAGGCGCGCGACCGGCGCGGCTACAACGGCGTCGAGTTCTGGCCCGACCGCGACGACCTCGATGGCACGGACGGCTATTATAACCTGTGGCGCGGCTTCACCGTGACCCCGGAGCGGCCCGAGGGCGCCACCTACAAGACCTTCCAGGACCACCTGCTCACCAATGTCGCGGCCGGCGACCAGGCGCTGGCAACCTGGATCTTCGCCTGGTTCGCCCAGATGATGCAGCACCCGCGCGAGCGCCTCGGCACGGCCCTGGTGCTGCGCGGCAAGATGGGGACGGGCAAGACCAAGGTCGGCGAGGTGATGGGCTCGCTGATCCAGTCGCACTTCTTCCTGGTCGACGACCCGCGCTACATCACGGGCCAGTTCAACGCCCACATGGCGAGCTGCCTGCTGCTGCAGGCCGACGAGGGGTTCTGGGCCGGCGACAAGGGCGCCGAGGGGCGCCTCAAGGGCCTGATCACGGCCGAATACCAGATGATCGAATCGAAGGGCGTCGACCCGATCCGGCTGAAGAACTACGTGCGGCTGCTGATCACCTCGAACGAGGACTGGGTGATCCCAGCCGGCCGCGACGAGCGGCGCTTCCTGGTCTGCGACGTCGCCGACCACGTGGCCCAGAACCACCAGTATTTTCGCGAGATGGATGCCGAGCTCGACGCCGGCGGCCGCGAACTGCTGCTCGCCGACCTGCTCGCCTTCGACCTGTCGACCGTCAACCTGCGGCAGATTCCCAAGACGGCGGCGCTGCTCGAGCAGAAGCTGCAGAGCCTCGATCCCTTCCACAGCTGGTGGTTCGAGAGGCTCGACTCCGGCTCGGCGCTGCGCACCGACAGCGACTGGGTGCAATCGGTGTCGCGCGACGCACTCTACGACGACTACATCGCCTTCGCGGACCGGATCGGCATCAAGCGCAAGCTCGAGAAGCACACCTGGGGCCGGCGCCTGCACGCCATCATGCCGGAACTCGGCAAGACCCGGCGCACTGCCGGCCTCGACGGTTTCGCCGGGCGTCTGCGGCTCTACGAGCTGCCGGCGCTGCGCGATGCTCGATCGGACTTCGAGATCTCGGTCGGGCAGCGGGTGACCTGGCAGGACGGCGACTTCGCCGGCAAACCGATGGAGGGCGGGGTCGACCCCTTCTAGCCGGATATGGCGAGCGGCCGCGGGCCGCGGCGGGCGTAGCCCGGCGCTTGGCCCGCCCCGAGTGCAAGTCCGGAGCCCGCCACAGCGGCCCGGTCCGCCTGATCCCTGCGCGGGCGTGGCCGGCGCGATCCGGAAGGCTTGAACCCGCGAGGGAGCGCAAGGCGCGATTTTTTGAACGACAGGGCAGGGCAAGGGGCAGCGAACGGCGGGCGGAACGACCGCAAAATGGAGTTCAAGGTTCAGCGAGAGAGATCAGACGCAATTTTTCAGCCTCCGCCGCCCCGGCAGCGGACTCAGCAGACTCAGCAAATCTTTTTGCAGTGACGGAAATTCATCAACAAAATCAACGCCGGACTCAGCAGACTCAGCAGACACAGCAAAATCCGCGAGGTTCGCTAGAAAATGCATTCTCAACAGTTGAGATGCAAAAAATTTCCTGACCTCCTCGTTTTTGCTGAGTCTGCTGAGTCTGCTGAGTTCAAACATTGATATGGTTCGGCAATTTCCGGACTCTGCAACATTGTAACGCTGTGCCAGGCGGCCGTTTGCGTGGACACTGACACGGTGTCGCCGCACTGCGTTCCACGTCTGTTCCTTTCGGCGCCGGCGCGTTATGTCTGATCGATGCGATGGACGCCCGACACCATCCGGGCCAAGGCCGACGCCATGGAGCGCCGGCTCGACCGCCCCGCCACGGTGACGCCGGAGACGACGCGACTCGTGGTCGAGGCGCTGCGCTTCTTCGCGGCGCGGGGCTTCGCCGAGCGCCAGGACGGCTACACGATCGAGGTGTGGGACACGCGGCGCGGCACCGTGGCCGAGGAGGTCGGCCAGATCGCCATCCTGGCGGTGGCGGAGGCCGTGTTCGACGCCGTGCTCGAGGCGCGGCCCGGCTGCCTCGTCACACTGCGCAAGAAGGCGCTCAAGCTGCGGGAGCGCAGGGCGCCGGGCGCGGCCGCTGCGGACGGGGAAGCGCCGGGGCAGGGTGAATGAGCAAGGCGAGCTCGAGATCGCCAATGGTCTACCGGATCGGTCAGGTCCTCGCCCTGTTTCAGCCTTGATTGATGCTCGCTGCAGGCTTTACCCTAAGGGCTTCAAGGCGTCGGGAGGGCGACCATGCTCGGGGCTCTGGTCAAAACTGCTATCGTCGTCGTCACCCTTGGCTTGGTCTCGCCTGGCTCAACCGCTGACCTGAAGCAGACCGGAGATCACTACTGGATCGCCCTGGCGAGCCGGCAGACTGCCGACGAGGCGATCACCATCGCACGCCGTTACACTGCGCTGCGTCCCTCTGTCGTGAGTTCGATCAACGGTTGGTACGCTGTCGTAGTCGGCCCCCGCAGCGTTCAGCAAGGGCTCGGCAAAACGACGCTGGAAGCGCTGGTGAAGAGCGATTTCATTCCCAGCGACGCCTATCTCACCCGTGGCGATGGCTACGCCGCGTTGGTTTGGAGGACGCCAGCCTCACCAATTCTCACCAGTTCGAAGTATGACGGCACCACCGATGCCGTCCTCCACAGCGGAGCGTTGCGGGTCATACTGTCGAGCGTACCTGTTGACGGTGAGGATCGAGCGCCCGTGGCGACCGGGAGTTTCGACGGGAAACCAGCTTTCGCGTTGGTTGTCGGGAAAGAGAACCCAAATCCGAAGCCGGCGTCGGAGGCGATTACGATCCGTCTCGACCACTCATCGCCGGAACCGCAGGTCGTCCTCACCTACTTCTGGCAGGGGGCTCATTGTTGCACCATGACCCGCATCGCCTCAATGCATCCAGACGGCACTTGGAAATTGATTGATGGCGAAACGCTGGATGGCGTGGAAGGGTACCACTTCGAGGACATCACCGGCTCGGGTCAGATCGATCTGACCAGCACGGACCAAGCCTTTCCGTACACCTTCGCGTCCTACGCCTCGTCGGTGTCGCCGACCCGAATCCACCGTCTCGAGGGTGACCGCATCGTCGATGTGACACGGGAGCCGCGCTACTACGAGTTTCTCAAACAGGAGCTCGCCGGCATAGAGAGCGGCGTGAAGCCGAACGATCCCGTCTGGCACGACAACGGCTTCCTCGCCGGCTGGGTCGCTGCCAAGATGCTGGTTGGCCAAGGGGCGGACGCTTGGTCCAGAATGCTGACGGGGTACGATCGCAGTCCGGATTTCGGTCCCGAGACGTGCGCGATCGACAAGCCAGTCGACAGTTGTCCCGACGCGAAGAAAATTCGCACTGCATTCCCAATCGCGCTCAAGGCGTTCCTAGTAGAACGAGGCTACATCCTGAATGCGTCACTGTACCCGACCCCGCCGCAGGATTTCACTCCCGAAGCACCTGTCGTATCAGCGCCGGCCATGCCGTCCGGCGCACCACCCGCCCTGCAGCAGTGCACCGATAGCTCGGACACTGCGCGGAAGCTCATCTATCAAATGTTCGTGGGCCGGAAGCTGCAATCCGGAGAGGCATACGACCTTGTGACGCTTGAAGGCGACACGACACTCGAAGCCAGCGACTCGGGAATCGGCCGCATCGTCTGCGCAGTCACCTACGACCTGAACCTAAAGAGCCTCGTCGGACGGCTTGCCGAAAACGGCGAGTTCGGTCGTGCAGAGGCGCTGGGGAGGCTGATGCGGCGCTCGGGCACGATGGCCTCGACCCGGGTGCAGTATAGCGTGAAGCCGACGGCGACCCCGGGTACAAGCTACGTTGAGCTGCTGCGATAAGGCGGGGCGTCCGGACCCAGTGGGTCGGTTTGGTTCCGGGAAGGGGGCATTATCGGCAGAACGTCGAGCTGTTCTCCTCCCGCTCGATCGCTCGCTTCTCCCGCGCGATGATCATCTCGACATCGAAGCTTTTCGACTCTCGACGTTCTTGGATCACGATCACACCAGGGTAGATCTCTTGGGGCATGAAGGTCCTCAAGATCTCTCTGTGAACGTCAGCGTCGGTGTCGGAGAGTTGGTTTTGATGCAGCACGGTGTGGCTCCTTGATCCGCGGATCGAGTTGCCCGATGCACCATCCATCCTGGACCGCATAGCCCTGTTTCACTTCCGGGAAGGCGCGTTATCGGAAGCGAATCCCGCAGCGCAGCAGTGAATGGTGAGCGACATGGTGGAGCAGCCGACACCGGACGAATACCAGACCCTGATGAACGCGGCTTTGGCCGCATACGACGCAAAGATCGTCTCCGTCGAAGTCAGTTCCGACGATCCGACGACCTTTCTCCTCACCTTGAAGCTTCCCGAGCCGCTTCGGCAGATAAGGCTTGTGGCCGAACCATGATGGACGCCTTGACCTTCTTTGGTCTTTTCGCGGTAACGGCCATGCTCGTCACCTACGCCCTGGAAGAGCGAAGCCCGTGGTTCACGCTTGCTTTTGCGGGGGCATGCGCTTTGGGATCGTCCTACGGGTTCCTGCAGGGCGCTTGGCCGTTCGGACTCGTTGAGGGCGCCTGGACCATCGTCGCCATGAACAAATGGCGGATACGGATGTCAAACTGACCCACTACCGGAGCATGGAAATGGTTGATCGCTACACTAAAATTGTACTCACGATTATTGCGTTAGCGTTGGTCGCCCTGGTAGCACAGAACGAGCTTCCAAGGGCATGGGCGCAAACTGCCGGTTGCGGCAACTCCTTGTATGCGCAGCAACCATGCACGGTCGTTTGGACTTCTCCCTTGCCGGTACGCGTTTATCAGTAAGGGGTCGCCGTTCAGATTAGGACACTACCGACGTGAGGGCGCCCGTTCATCCCGTTCGTGGTATGTGCTCTTATGGACGCCCCCACGCCCTGGTCTCCGCCGACGGTCGCCGCGCGACTGGTCGCCGCCTATCGGCTGATGCCGGGCCGGCCCGTGCTGAGCAGCGCGGCGGGATTCAGGGTCGAAGGGGAGGGGGTGGCCGAGGTCTTCGCCTGGCCGGACCGCTTTCTGGCCGACCCCTGGGACCGGCGCGTGCTAACCACCTGGGCCTATTGCATCGCCATGGGCTTGTCGGTGCGCGAGCGCTACCGCGGCTTCGGCTGGCCGCGCCGCACGGCCGAGCGCCGGCGCCGCCTGGCGCTGGCCGCCATCGCCGACGGTCTCAATCGGGAATTGACAGTGGCACCAAAGGCCCCCCAGCCTCCGGAGCAGGCGCCTGTTCGCCCGGACGATCGCGCGGAGCCACCATGAAGCCCACGGCCGTGGACCCGATCAACTCGTTCCAGCGCGACGACATGAGTCTTCGGGCGCGCCGGGTCCGCCGCGACATCCGCGGCCGCACGGCGGCCGTGAAGGGCAGGCGCCCCGACCTGCTCGGCCCCACGAAGGAGCGGTCGGAGAAGCCCGATCATCCGGTGAAGACCGCTGGCGGTTTCTACCGGGCACCGATGCCGATCGAGCGCCTGCGTGACCAGAACAAACTCGACCCGCTCCCGCATTTGAACCAGGCGATGTACGAGGCCTCGGAAAAGCTGGTGGGCTATTATGAGGGCGCACGCCTGGTCGGCGTGAAGGCGCAGGATCTGACCCGGGTCAGCGGCGGCGGCGGCGACAATGACGCGCCGGACCGCGCCGAGCATTGCCGGGCCGAGTTCAGAAAAGCCTGCGTGCTCATGGGCTGGCCGTCGGCCTTTCCTCATCGCGGGGCAGGGCGGCTGACAGTGGCGGTGGTCTGCGAGGGCCACGGGGTCAAGCAGGCGGCCGACCTCTACCGGCCCGGTGGCTCCGACGCGGCGCGGCTCGGCGCCGGAATGGATGCGCTCCGCGAGGGGCTGTTCGCTCTCGCCGTGCATTGGCGTTTGGTGCGCGGCTGAGTCCGGCCCTTGCACTTGGCACCGAGATCTGCCTATAAAAGCCCATCGCACAGATTTGCGCCCGGAGCCGGAAACGGTGATCCGGGCTTTTTCGTCTCTTGAGGGTCGCGATGTGAGCCCTGCCGACGAACTCGCGACCGAGATCCTCAAGATCCGTCGCGACGTGCAGCAGATCGACGCGCTAAGCCGCACGCGACCGCACATCTTCGCCGAACAGAAAGACGCGCTGGCCAAGCGCCTCGATGGGGTCGCGACGAAGCTGCGCGTCACCTTCGGCGGCACGCCCACCCGGTACCGCACGGGCGCGATCGTGAGTGGCAAGGGGCGTCACGTCCAGGTCGAGCGCCGCAGGGCCGGGGCAGGATGATCAAGACCGAGCGCTTCGCCTATTTCGACAACGACTGCCAGCATCATGAGGTGCTGCAGATTTGGGCCAGGATTCCGGCCACCGGCGTGTGGATGATCGTCTCGACCCAGGCCGTGACGATCGACCCGAACCGTGTCCCGGTCTTCCCCACCCGCTAACCATGCTCCGGGAGGTCCCGCGATGCGCCAACGCTCCGCGGTGCGGGACTACGGCGCGCCGCCGCAGGCCGACGCTCCCGTGCCGGCGCAGCCGGTGCCGATCGTCTGGGTGCTGGCCCAGCTGACCCCGCACTTCGCGGTGCTCGGCGCCTCGCGCTGCTACTTTCGGCTGCGCGACGAGTTTCTCGACCTGTGCCGCACGGCCGATGCCGAGGGCCGCGTCGTGACCATGGCGCTGCTGCCAACGGACCTCCTGCCGTAAGATTTTCCCATGCCCAACCTGCCGGCTCTCTGCGACAGCAGACCGATCGGCGGGAATGGCGTTGCGACCGCAGATTTCACGGATGTACTGAAATCTGCGGTCGACTATGCCCGAGCCGAAACGTCGGAGGGTACGCGCCGCGCCTACGCCAGTGACTGGCGCGCCTTCGAGGCCTGGTGTGCCTCAGTGGCACAACAGCCGCTGCCGGCCTCCACGGCCGCCGTGGCGGGCTACCTGGCCCATATGGCCGACGCTGGCCTGAAGGCATCCACCATCAATCGCCGCGCCGCGGCCATCGCCTACCGGCACCGCCTGGCCAACCTGACGCCGCCGACCGGCGCCGAGAGCGTGAAAGCGGTGCAGCGCGGCATCCGCCGCACCATCGGCACCCGGGTCGACCGCAAAGCGCCGGCGACCGCCAAGGCCATCAAGGCCATGGTGGCGGCGATCCCCGACACACTCGCCGGCCGGCGCGATCGCGCGCTGCTGCTGACCGGATTCGCGGCCGCGCTGCGGCGCTCCGAGCTCGTGGCGCTCGACGTCGACGACCTCGAGCGAACGCCGGACGGCCTCTTCGTCCACATCAGGCACTCGAAGACCGACCAGGAGGGCGCCGGCCACATCGTGGCGGTGCCGCGCGGCGGCAGGCTGAGGCCGGTTCACGCCGTCGAGGACTGGCTCGAGGCGGCCGGCATCACGACGGGCGCGGTGTTCCGGTCGATCGGCAAGGGCGGGACACTGAGCGGCAAGCGGTTGAGCGACCGCTCCGTCGCCGACATCGTCAAGCGCTGGGCCGCCGCCGCGAAGCTCGATCCGACGTTGTTCGCGGGGCACTCGCTGCGGGCCGGCTTCGTGACCTCGGCGCTTGAGGCCGGCGCCGACCCGCTGAAGGTGATGGACGTCACCCGGCACAGCCAGGTGCAGACCCTCAAGGGCTACGACCGCCGCGCCAAGGCCTTCAAGGACCACGCCGGCAAGGGATTCCTGTGATGCAAGTTTCTGCGATACACGCATTGGCCAGCGCAGCCATGGGCCTGTGTGTTCCAGCTCCCGCCGACATGGTGCTGCCGTCCGCGCCGCGGCCGACGCGCCGCACCGTGGCGGCCCTGCACCGCTCCATCGGGCGCTCGCGCTACAGCGGTGCCCATACCCGCGCCATCCAGGCCGACCCACATCGCCAGGAATGCGTCCGTCGACGCCGGCAGGCGGCCCAGCGCGTAGCGGCCTGAGGCCGTGCGATCCGTCCTGCTGTGCGCCGCTATCTGGATCGGCGCGAGCGGGGCGGCCGCGATCGGCATGATGGAGGCCGGCCGCATCCTCTCCGACGCGATCGGCGCCGTCCTGGCCGCCACCGTCTTGGGCTTCTGACCATGGATTCCTCGCCCTGGATCGTGCGCCGCGGCCGTGCCGATGCGTGGCAGTACGTCTGGAAGGCAACGAGCGATGCGGCGGCCGTCGTGTGGACCGACCACGAGACAGAGGCGCAGCGCTTCGGGAGCAAGGCGTCTGCCCTGACCTTGGCGGAACGGATCGCGGCCGGCGGCACCGAGGTCGCGGTGTTCTCGCCGGAAGTCCCCGCGACGCCTGCCATCGGCAGCTTCGTGTGCAGCTTCACGTCGATCGAGGCCATCCGGTTCGACGGGACCCGCGAATCCGCCCTGGCGATCGCCGCCGCTTTCCCCGGCCGGGTCGGGCTCGACGTCGCCCAGGACGACGTGCTGCTGGCCCTGTCGCGTGACCCGCTGCTCGGCCGCGAGGCGCTGCGCCCGGTGCCGCCCGGTTCGTGGCTGGTGGCGCGCTACGGCCGCATGGGCCAGCTCGACCTCTTCACCGACCGCCACTTCCGGGTTCTGCACGAGCCCTATCCCACGAGCCTCGCATGAGCACCGGAAGCGCCGTCAAGGCGATCAACCCCGCGGCCGCGTCGCCGTTCGCCAATTTCAGCAACGGCGCCCTGGCCGACGCCCTGGGCGACCTCGAGGCCACCATCGAGCTGGCGCAGAAACGCCAGAAGCTGGCGCGCGACGAGATGACCCGTCGCCACGCCAATTGGCTCGACGGGACGCGCTTCAGCGTCGCCAAGGCCACGCTCGACACCCATACGCTGGACGCCAAAGCCGTTCGGCTCGAGATGGGCGACGCCTGGTACGAGGCGCGCCAGAAGCCCGGCACCCGGACCACCTATACGGTGACCGCAAAGCCGCTCGAGCAGCTCGGCGTTTCCGCGTGAGCCTACGGTCGAGCCGCTGGCTGATCGAGCTGCGCGAGGGCTTGCGGCCGCAGGGCCTCTACCTGCATGCGTTCGACGACGGCGGGCAGGAATGGTCTTCCGACTGGGCCCGCGCGCTGCGCTTCGCCACCAAGCAGGACGCCGAGCGCTTCGGCTTCGACCACCTCGATCGCGACTTCGTCGCCTCCGAGCACATGGCCGTCGATTTGGTCGAGCATCCCGATCGCGAGGACGCGCTGGAAGACGCCTTCTGAACCTACCCTCGTCCGACGAGACGGGGGCCTGGGCTGCGCAAACAGCCCGAGCCGCGAGCTCACAACTCGCATGACCTTGAGCCGGCCGCTCCCGCGGCCATCCCGCCACCGCACGTGCGGCCGGGTCGATGAGCCTCAAGACCATGCAACAGATCGTTACTGCCCCGGCTCCGCCGGTCTCTCGGCCCGGCGACGTTTGGATGCTGGGTCGCCACACGCTCGTCTGCGGCGACTCGCGGGATGCCGCCATTGCGGCGCTGGCGCTCCGAGGCGCGGCACCGCAGCTGATGGTGACAGATCCGCCCTACGGCGTGAGCTACGACCCGGAATGGCGCGTCAGGGCGGCGCGGGCCGGCCTGCTCGGCAAAAGGATCGGCGCCGCCGCGATCGGCAAGGTCGCCAACGACGATCGCGCCGACTGGCGCGACGCCTGGGCCCACTATCTGGGCGACGTCGCCTACGTGTGGCACGGCGCCCTCAACGGATGCATCGTTCGGACGAGCCTCGAAGCGACGGGCTTCCTGATCCGGTCGCAGATCATCTGGGACAAGGGCCGGCTGATCATCAGCCGCGGCCACTACCACTGGCGTCACGAGCCCTGCTGGTACGCGGTCCGCCGCGGCCGCACCGCCCACTGGGCCGGCGACCGCAAGCAGGTGACGGTGTGGCAGGTGCCGCACCGCCGCAGCGAGACCGGCCACAGCACGCAGAAGCCCATCGAGGTGATGCAGCGTCCGATGCTGAACCACACGCGGCCGGGTGACTCCGTCTACGACCCTTTCGTGGGCTCGGGCACGACGATCGTGGCGGCGGAGAGCATCGGGCGTGTTGTCCATGCGATCGAGATCGACCCCGTCTACGTCGACGTCGCGGTCCGCCGCTGGGAGAAGCTGACCGGACGCACGGCCGAGAAAGCTTGAAGGGGCGGGGTCACACCCGGGCCGCGGTTTGGCTTCCGGGAAGCACAGTTATCGGAAGTGAACCGCTCTCTGAATCGGTGTTGATGCGCGATGCGGATCGAGGTGAAGTTCTCGGGCTCGAGCCTGGCCGGTTTCGCGGATCGGGTCGCGGCGTTGGGAGCCCAGGGCCAGGTCGAGCTGGCTCGCGGCCTGAACGAAGCCGGAGATCTTGTCCGGACGCAGGTCCGACGCGCCCTCAAGGACCAGATGGGTGTCACCCATTATTCCACGATCGTGGACACCACGGGGTCCCGACCGGCGACCCCGAACGGCACTGGCGTGCTGGACTACGAGATCAACGCTTCGGCCAAGGGTTTGCGGATCGCCGAGTTCCCTGTCTCGGCGAGCGCCGGGGGACCCGTCACGGCGATGACCTGGGGTGTTCCGCACACGTTTCAGCGGTCTTTCGTGACAAGCAAGAGGGGCCTCTTGCGCGCCCGTCGTGGGGCCGCTCGGGAGCCGATCCGGACCCTCAAGGGGCCGTCGCCCGCGAAGGAACTCGTCAAGGAACAGAGCCTCCACACATTCGAGCACGCCGTCGCGTCGGTCGTGGAACCGGTCGTGGTTAGGCGCCTGGCGCGGCTCGTGCCGTAGCCGGCCCGTGTGAGGCCCGTGGGCGGGCATCCGGGCTGTAGAGGTCGGGCGGACAGCGGAGTAGGTAGCATGGGGCGTCACAGGGCCGTTTCGCAGGCACCGCAGGCCGCCTGTCGGCCCCTCGCCGAGGCAATTGGGTCCTCCCCAGCCGGGCCCGGCCGCCCGCGGGTGCCAAAGCATGCGGAACCCCTCTAGTTCCAGGCCATTTTTCCGAGGTTCGCAGGGGTGGCGACAGGGATCTCCGGACGGCGACTCGCCAAGGAGCTTGGGCTCTCCGAGGCCGCGGTCCGCAAAGCCGTCAGGGCAGGGCGCATCAAGCCCCTCGCGGATGGCTCCTTCGATGTCGACACTTGCCGCGAAGCCTGGGGCAAAGCCACCGATCCGGCGCGCACCAAGGTTCGCGAACCTGCGCACCAAGGTACGCGCACCCCGGTGCGCACCGCGGAGGAAGCCAAGGCCGCCGTCGCGCTGATCGCGCGTGTGCTGACCGCCGAGGGCATCACCTACTCGGGCGAGGTCGACTACAACGCCGCCCGCACGGCCGACACGATCCTGAAAGCCTACGAGCGCGACCTGAAGATCGCGCAGCGCCGCAGGGAGCTGGTTCCGATCGCTAGCGTCAAGGAACACGTCGGGCGCAGCTTCATCGGCCTGCGCCAAGCCATCCAGAGGATTCCGAGCCGCCACGTGCCGGCGATCGCCGCGGAGCTCGGCTGCGACCCCGCCGCCCTCGACGCGGCCCTGGCGAAAGCGATCGCGATCGAACTCGATGCTCTGTCAGCTCCGGTGGTCAGAGCCTGACACCGCCTACGCGGGCGCCGAGGACGTCGAGGCTGCGCTCCGCGACGCCGTTCGTCCCGACCCGATCCTGACGGTCTCGGAGTGGGCCGACCGCTACCGTATCCTCTCGACGAAGCTCGCGGCCGAGGCCGGCCGGTACCGCACGGCCCGCACGCCGTTCCTGCGCGACGTCATGGACGCGCTGTCGCCGACCCATCCGGCCCGACGGGTCGTGTTCATGAAGGCGGCCCAGGTCGGGGCGACCGAGGCCGGCAACAACTGGCTCGGCTTCATCATCCACTGGTCGCCGGCGCCCGTCATGGCGGTCTGGCCCACGGTGGACACCGCAAAAAAGGTCAGCCAGCAGCGCATCGGGCCGCTGATCGAGGATAGCCCCGAGCTTGCAGCGCTGATCGCGCCGTCGAAGCAGAAGGATTCCGGCAACACCGTCCTGGCGAAGAGCTTCCCGGGCGGCATCCTGGTGATGACGGGCGCCAACTCCGGCGTCGGGCTCAGGTCCATGCCGGCCCGCTACGCCTTCCTCGACGAGATCGACGCCTATCCGGGCGACGTCGACGGCGAGGGCGATCCGATCGCCCTGGTGGCCAACCGCACCACGACCTTCGGCCGCTCGGCCAAGATGTTCTTGGTGTCGACTCCCACACTGCACGGCGAGAGCCGCGTCGAACGGGAGTTCGAGGCCTCCGACCAGCGCCGCTATTTCGTGCCGTGTCCGCATTGCGGGGCCGAGCAGTGGCTCAAGTTCGAGCGGCTGAAGTGGGAACCGGGCCGACCCGAGGCCGCCGCCTACATCTGCGAGGCCGAGGGCTGCGAACAGCCGATCGCCGAGCGGCACAAGACGGCCATGCTGGCGGCCGGTTGCTGGCAGTCCACGGCTGAGCCCAAGGACCCGGGCGCCGTCGGGTTCCACATCTCGGCGCTCTACTCGCCGCTCGGCTGGCTGTCCTGGGAGGACCTGGCCCGCGAATACGAGGCCGCGGCGGGCGACAATGCCAAGCTGAAGACCTTCAAGAACACGCGCCTCGGCGAGACATGGTTCGAGCAGGGCGACCAGCTCGACTGGGAGCGCATCTACGCCCGCCGCGAGTCCTGGCCGGCAGGCACGGTGCCGCGCGGCGCCAGCTTGCTGATGGCCGCGGTCGACGTCCAGGCGAGCCCAGCCCGGCTCGAGCTGCACGTCTGGGGTTTCGGCGAGGCGCTCGAGAGCTGGGCGATCGACTGCCGCACGTTCCCTGGCGCGGCCGACGATCCCGCCACTTGGCGTGGCGTCGAAGAGGCGCTCGACGACACCTGGACCCACGCGTCCGGCGCCGAGCTGAGGATCGACCTGCTCGCCGTCGACACCGGCGACCAGACGACCGCGGTCTACAGCTGGATCGCCAAGCAGGATCAGGCCCGCGTGCTCGCCATCAAGGGCAAGCGCGGCTTCGAGATCAACGCCCCGGTGGGGACGCCCACCTACATCGCGCTCGGCAACCGCCGCAAGGCCATCGCGCTCCGCACCGTCACGGGCGACGTGTTCAAGGCCGAGCTCTACCGATTCCTGGCGCTGCCCCGGCCGACCGACGAGGAGGTCGCGGGATCGGGCTATCCGCCAGGCACCGTCCATATCCCGGACCGTCTCGACGCCGAATGGTGCCGCCAGCTCGTCGCCGAGCGTCGCGTTCGTCTGAAGTCCGGCCGCTTCGAGTGGCGCAAGGAGCACCTGCGCAACGAGGCCCTCGACTGCCGGGTCTACGCCCGCGCGGCGCTGTGGACCATGGGGGTCGCGGCCTGGAAGCCGGCGAAGTGGCGCAGCCTGCGCGACCGCCGCGGCCTCGACCACGTGCCCGTCGCATCCGCCCCCGTGCCGCCAAGGCCTCCGCGGGTGCGGGCACCCGCTCGCCGGGTGGTCCGCTCCGGCTACATGATGGATTGATCCTGATGGCCACAGCTGCCGACCTCCAGGCCGCCATCGACGCCATCGAGGCCCAGCTCAACAGCGGCGTCAGCCAGGCGGCCGAGAACGGGCGGATGCTGCGCTACGACTTGGCATCGCTGCGCCAACGTCGGGCCGAACTGATCGCGCAGCTGAACCGCCTTTCCGGCACGCCTCAGATCCGGCGCATCTTGACACACTCGCCCACCAAGGGGCTGTAGCCTTGGGCCTGTGGTCGCGCGTCTTCGGCGGATTGCCGCGGGCCCAGGCGCGCATCGGCCAGGGCTACGAGGGCTCGCGGCTCGGCCGCCGCCTGCGCGGCTGGGTCGCCGAGCGTCGCACCATCAACGCGCTCTTGGCGTCGGGCGGCGACCAGTTGAGGGCCCGGGCGCGGCAACTCTGCCGCGAGAACCCCTATGCCGCCAATGCCTGCGAGGCGTTCACGGCCGCTGCAGTCGGGGCCGGCATTAAGCCGTCGTCGCTGGTCGCCGATGCCGATACCAGGGCCGCGATCCAGCGCGCCTGGCTCGCATGGACTGATGATGCCGATGCCGACGGCATCACGGACTTCTACGGTCTGCAGGCGCTGGCGGCCCGCGCCATGTTCGAGGCCGGAGAGGTGTTCATCCGCTTCCGGCCGCGCCGTCCGTCGGACGGCTTGTCGGTGCCGTTGCAGATCCAGCTGCTCGAGTCCGAGATGCTGGCCTTCACGCTGAACGAGCCGGCCGGGAACGGCAACGTGATCCGCGAGGGCATCGAATTCGACGCCATCGGCCGACGCGTCGCATACCACTTCTACAAGTCGCATCCGGGCGAGATCTACCCCGTGATCTTCGACTTCTCCTACAGCCGCGTGCCTGCCACCGAGGTGCTGCATCTCTACAAGCCGCTGCGGCCGGGCCAGATCCGCGGCCAGCCGCAGATCACGCCCTCCATGGTCAGGCTGTACCTGCTCGACCTTTATGACGACGCCGAGCTGGACCGCAAGCGCGTGGCCGCGATGTTCGCGGGCTTCATCACCAAGAAGACGTCCGAATCCGACCTGCCGATCCCGACCGACCCGGGAAGCCTCGGGCCACTCGCCGAGACGCCGGGGCCGGACACGGCGATGGCCCAGCTCGAGCCCGGCATGCTGCAGGTGCTTGAGGACGGCCAGACGATCACGTTCTCGAACCCGGCCGAGGTCGGCGGTTCCTACGAAGCCTTCATGTGGCGCAACCTGCTGGCCATCGCGTCGGGCGCCGGTGTGCCCTACTCGTCCGTCACCGGTGACACGTCGAAATCCAACTATTCGAGCTCTCGCGAGAGCCAGGTCGAGTTTCGGCGGCGCATCGATCAGGTCCAGCATCTCGTGCTGGTCTTTCAGATGTGCCGGCCGATCTGGATCCGGTGGATGGAGACCGCCGTGATGGCCGGCGCCATCCCGATCACGCCTCGCGCCTTTGTCCTCACGCGGACCGCGTTCCTCGCGGTCAAGTGGATCGCGCCCAAATGGGACTGGGTCGACCCCTGGAAGGACCGCAAGGCCGAGCAGCTCGCCCTGGAGATGGGCGTCAAGTCCCGTTCCGACGCGATCGAGGCCGAGGGCGAGGAGCCCGAAGCCAACGATCTCCGCATCCAGGCCGATCGCCGGCGCGAGATCGCCATGGATCTCGGGTTCCGGCCCGTGACGATCCGCGAGAACGTCAACATCGGCGCCCAAGCCGCCACGCCCGATGAGGCGGTCAAGGCCGCACGCGACGGCGGCGACACGCGGGACGATCCCCAGGCCACATCGTAACGCGGGCTCCTGGCCCGCAGGCAGGCGGACAGGATGTCCCCGCGACCGGCCGTGCTTAAAGGAACTCACCGATGGCCTGCAGGGTCGACGGCCGCACGATCGTCCTGTCGGGCGACGTCGGCGACATGGGCGGATGGTACTTCGACGACGACGAGCGGGGGTTCACCTCGTCCGACGTCATCGCGGCCCTGGCTCAGGTCGGCGACGCCAACGACGTGACGATCCGGTTGAACAGCGGTGGCGGCATCGCAACCGAAGGCTCCGCCATTCACGCGGCGCTCGCGCGGCACAAGGGAAGGAAAGTCGTCATCGTCGAAGGCATCGCTGCCTCCGCGGCGTCCGTCCTGGCCATGGCGGGCGACGAGGTCGTGATGAGCCTCGGTGCCCTGCTCATGATCCACGACCCCTCCGGCTTCACCGTGGGCACGATCGTCGACCACCAGCAGCAGATCAACGCATTGACCGCGCTGGGCGACGCCATGGCGTCGATCTACGCAGCCAAGTCCGGCCAGGATCAGGGCGCCTGCAGGGCCGACATGCAGGCCGAGCTGTGGATGACGGCCGATCAGGCCGTCTCCAAGGGCTATGCCGACCGCGTCGAGGGCGTGGGAGACGCATCCGCGGTACCGACCGAGCCCGCCCCCTTCGACTACACGGCTTACCGCCACGCCCCGCCCCGCATGGTCGCGCTCGCACGCGCCAGGCGCTGGGACCGGGCGACGTCGAAATCGACGCCGACGGCGAACGCCGCTTCCGAAACACCTGACCAGGAGCCCGCCGTGGCCACCGAAGCCGAGATCCAGGCCCGCATCGATGCCGCTGTCGTGGCCGAGCGCGACAAGCATGTCGGCACCTTGGTGGTGTCGGCCCGCGAGGACGGCAGTGCAGCCGCCACCGCGGCGACCGCCGCCACCGCTCCGGTCCCGGCCGCCCAGCCTGCGACGTCCCGCGCCCAGGTGGCCGAGATCGCCCGCCTCTGCAACGAGGGTGGCGTGCCCGCCATGACGGCCTCGCTGCTGGCCGAAGGCGCAACGGTCGAGCAGGCTAAGGCGAGGATCGCGTCGGCCGGCCAGATCACTGAGATGGTGGCGCTGGCCCGCCGCCAGAACCCGGCCGTGCCCGAAAACCTGGCCGCCACCATGCTGGCGGAGGGCAAGAACGTCGAGCAGGCCCGCGCCGCGCTCTTCGACCAGCTTGTCGGACAGAGCGAGGCGGCCCCCGTAGCCTCCTACCACCGCGCCGGCGCCGGCGGAGCGGATCGCGCCGGCGTGACCGACGCCCGCGCCAGGAGCAAGGCCAACATGGTGGCGCAACTGAAACGCCAGGGCCTGTTGCCCGCAACGGAGGTCTGAACCTTGTCCATCACGCTCGACAGCCCGAACTACGCCTCCGACTGGCTCAAGGGCGAGTCCCAGGCCGGAGAATATTTCTCCCGCGACACCGGCGTGCTGGCCCAAGGGCAGGGCGTGCTGGTCACCGGCACCGTGCTGGGCATCCGCACGGCCGACGGCAAATATGTCATCGCCGCCACCGGCACCACCGACGGGTCGCAGAGCGCGGCCGCCATCCTGTTCAACGCTTCGGTCGACACCACGAACGGCGACCAGTCGATCGTGGTGATCTCGCGACACGCCACCGTGATGCACCAGGGCCTCGTCTGGGGACCTGCCATCAACTCCGCCGCGCTGCGGGCTGCCGCCGCGCAGCAGCTCGCCCAGCACGGCATCATCGACCGCCAGGGCGCCTGAGGCCCCGCCGGCGCCGCGCCGGCACTGATGTTCCCCCCCGGGGCGGATGTGCCGCCGTCTTTCCGTCCACCAAGGGCTGCCTCCCGGGCGGCCCTTTTCTTTGAGGGCCCGTCGCCGTGCCGACCACCATTCTCGACATCTTCGACGACGCGGCCTTCAACGCCGTGTCCCTGACCGACAACGTCAACATCGTTCCCAACACATACGGGCTGCTGCAGCAGCTCGGGCTGTTCAACGACGAGCCGATCCCCACCACCTCGGTGGCGATCGAGATCCAGAACGGCGTGCTGAACCTGCTGCCGTCCCGGCAGCGCGGCGCCCCGCCGAGCTTCGGCACGCCCGAAAAGCGGCACCTCAAGAGCTTCGTCATCCCACATTTCCCGCACGACGATTCGGTGCTCGCCACCGACGTGCAGAATATGCTCGCCTGGGTCAGGGGGCTGCAGGGGATGCAGCTCGAGACGGTGCTGGGCTACACCAACCGCAAGCTGATCGGCATGCGGCGCAAACATGCCATCACGCTCGAGAACCTCCGCATGGGCGCCGTCAAAGGCGTGATGCTCGACGCCGACGGCTCGGCGATCGTGAACTACTTTACCGAATTCGGGGTGACGCCCCCGCAGTTCGACTTCACCTTCGGGGCGCCCGCCGTCAACGGCGCGCCCTTCAACATCGGCTCCGTGGCCACCGCCGTCACGGGCTACATGGAAGACAACCTCATGGGCGACACCATGACGGGGGTCCTGGCACTGTGCTCGCCGAGCTTCTTCCGCAGGTTCGTGTCGCATCCGAGCGTGGTCAACGCCTACCAGTTCTATGCTGCGACCCAGAACCCGAACCGCAACGACGTCCGCCGCGGTTTCACCTTCCAGGACATCACCTGGCGGGAATACCGCGGCTACGCCACCTACCTCAACGAGGACAAGACGACGACGAAGTCCTCCTTCGTGCCGGATGGCGACGCCCGCTTCATCCCGCTCGGCACCAGCGAGACCTTCACGAACTATTGGGCGCCGCCCGATTTCATGTCGGCCGTCAACGAGGCCGGCGAAATGCCCGACATCATGAGCCAGGTGTTCGTGGCGCCGCTGGAGCCCAAGCGCTTCGGCAAGGGCATCGACATCCACACGGAATCAAACCCGCTCCCCGTCTGCAAGCGGCCCGCGCTGCTGGTCCGCGGCTTCTCGTCCAACTGAGTGGCGCGGGCTCCGGCCCGCCGACGAACGCACAGGCGGGCAGGATGTCCGCGCACCAGATGAGGGTCGACCCATGGTCAAGCTCACCAAGAAGGGCGGCGACGCCGCCCCCGAAGGCAACCCGGGGGCGCCGGGTCCCGTCTACTTTCCCTGGGACGCGGCCTTGAAGGGCATCGCCACCGGCGCTTACGACGTCAACGGCGATCCGCAGGCCGAGCGCGGCCCGGACCAGCCCGGTGCCCAGACGCCGGCGCCCGGCACCAAGCCGCTCGATGGTAGCGACGAGAAGGCCGCCGAGGGCGACACGCTGACCAATATCGCCAAGGTCTCGGCCCCCGGTGCCGCGGCGGCTGGCCTGCCCAAGGATCCACCGCCGGCCCAGTCGGGCCGCGAGCCGGCCCCGAAAGCGCCGGCCCCGGCCACCAGATAGCGCTCACGGGCAGGCCCGTGAGCGCCTTCGCGGCGGCATTCGGCGCCATGCAGCCAGCTTTCGACGCGGCCTTCGGCGAGCCCGTGCTGATCGAGCCGCAGGTCGTGACGTCGCGCCGTAACCGCTATGTCGCGGGCGGCGCCGATCCGGCCACGCAACCGCGCCAGGTCATCGGCATCTTCCGCGGACAGACCGTGGTCGACCGGGTGCAGAGCGGCGCCACCAACAGCGAGACCGCCGACGTGCTGGCCCAGCAGACCACGGTAGACTTCGACGCGGCGCTGTTCGACTCGACGTCGCTGCCTCAGGAGGGGTGGGTCGTGGTGCTGACGTCGCGCACCGGCCGGCCCCGATGGCGCATCGCGGCCGTGAAGCCGGACTTCGTCGCCAGGATCGCCTGTTCCCTGACCTTCCTGGAAAACAGCGCATGAGCCTCGCGTCTTTCGCGGTGCGGCTCATCCGCCCGCCTGTCTCCTTGGCTAACCCATGAGCCTCGCCTCGTTCGCAGTGCGGATCTGTACGGTCGAGGCGCTGCGCGGCCAGACCTTCGCGGGCGACTCCATTGAGGACAGCCCGATCGACCCGATCGCGCTCGCCGTCACGGCGGCGTCGCCCGTCATCGCGGTGTTCTCGGACGGCGAGGCCCTGCAGCCGGCCGGCACGTCGTTCCTGGCGAGCCGCGACGACGGCAGGGGCCACACCGTCGACCTCACGATGCACATCTTCCTGCCCACCGATCCGGTGATCCGGGTCGACGGCCAGGCCCCGATCGCGCTGGAGGGCCGCGAATCCGGCGCTGCCGTCGCGGTCGACCTCATCCACCGCCAGATCGAGCGCGCGTTGGGGCTCAACGACGGCGTCTGGGCGGACCTGTGGCGCCGCGCCGTGATCGGCATCGTGTCGATCGACGCCAAGGCCTACGTCCTGCAGACCGACAAGGGCGTGCGCCTGCCGGCCCGCGAGATCCTGATGCGGCTCGACGTGCTCGACAGCCCCGGGTTCGGCGATGGGGCGAGCGACTTCTGGCCCGACTTCGTCGCTGCCATGCAGGGGTCCGACGACCTTGCTCCCCTGGCCGCCGTGGTGGCCGGGGCGATCCGGGGCGACGCATTGCCGTCCTGGCGGGACACGCAGGCGCTGCTCGGCCTGCGCGACCGCGACATGCAGGCCATCGGCCTCGGGCCGATCGGCGGCAACCAGGCCGACGACGTCGTGCCGATGGCGTCGGCCGCTCTCGACGACACCGCGGAGGGCACGCCCGACCCGGTCTATTCCGTCACCTCGAGCGGCACGCCGTGAACGACGACCACGGCGACCACATCGGGCAGCTCTACGACCGCATCGCCCAGCTCGAGGGACGGCTGGAGCGCATGTTCCGGCCCGGCACCGTGACCGACGTCGACGTCTCCGACCCGGCGAAGCCGCGCGCCCGCATCGGCGTCGGGGTCGACGATCAGGGCCAGCCCGTCAAGGGACCCGCGGTGCCGTTCTCGACCTTCGCGGGCGCCCGCAACATCCATTCGCCGGTCTCGGTCGGCCAGCAGATGATGCAGCTCGCGCCCGACGGCGACTTCGAGCAGGCTGTGCTGCTGCCGCTCGGCCACTCCGACCAGGTCAAGGCGCCATCAACCGAAGCCGGCACCTTCGTCGACGGTACCGGCGGCACCGACATCCGCTTCAAGGCCGGCAAGCACCAGGTCAAGGCCGGCGACAAGACGGCCCACCTCGTCACCGACAAGGGCCAGCGTCTCGCGGTCGAGGACATCGCCAAGCTGGTCATCAAGATCGGCGGCCAGGCCTTCATGCTCAAGATGAGCGCGCTGCAGCCGACCCAGGACCTCGACGACTTCTGAGGCGAGCAGAGCATGAAACGAAACGACCTCCCAGCCGTGGCGTTCACGATCACTCCCTCCGGAAGCGTGCAGCCTTTATTCTGCGGCCGGGGTGTCGGCGTCGTATTGCAGGCTGAGGTGAAGCCTGGTGGACCCGACCATTCCTTCACGCATGTTCTCGAGCTGAAGTTAGGTCTGCGCAGCGGCGAGCCAGTCCCCTGGGAAACGCTGGCCGACATCACGAATCAGGAACTCGCGGACGGAACCTATTCTACGCTGATGAAGGGCTGAACACTTGCCCTCGACCGGGATCGACCGCCGCACCGGCAAGCTGCTGCGGGGGTGGCCCCATGTCCTGCAATCGATCGAGGTGATCTTCACCACCCACATCGGCGAGCGCGTCATGCGCCGCACCTTCGGGTCCAACGTCCCCGCGATCCTCGGCCGCGAGAACATCGTCACCTCGGCGATCGCGCGCTTCTTCGCCGCCATCGTGGTGGCGATCGAGCTGTGGGAGCCGCGCTTCCGTGTGATCCGCATTATCTTCCCGCCGGACGAGAACACGCCCGACGCCAACCGGACCGGACGCATCGGCATGCGCATCGTCGGCCAATACCGGCCGAACGCGCTTCAAGGCGATTTCACCGTCGAAAGCGTCAAGGACTTCGTCCTGTGACGGCCGGCGCGGCGCAGCCAAGCGCGCCCGGTCTCCGCCTCAGCCAAGGTCCGTCGAGATGAGCAGGTTCCCGGCGACCGCGATCGACTTCTCGCTGCTGCCGGCGCCGTCGATCATCGAGACTCTCAGCTTCGAGGCCATCCTGGCCGAGCAGAAAACGGATTGCCTGGCCAGGCTGGCGGCCGCCGGCATCGTGCTCGACACGTTGACGCTCGAATCCGAGCCCGTCACCGTCATTCTCGAGACCGTGGCCTACCGCGAGGTCCTGCTGCGCGGTCGCGTCAACGATGCCGCCAAGGCGGTGCTGCTGGCCTACAGCTACGGCACCAACCTCGACCACCTCGGTGCCCTGTTCGGCGTGCTGCGCATGGCGCTCGTCGCCTCGCCGCGACCCTTCGCGGCCCATGCCGAGGATTGGGAGGCCGACGACCGCTTCCGACGGCGCATCCAGCTGGCGCCCGACGCCTATTCCAACGCCGGCACGCTGCGCGGCTACATGTACCACGCGCTCTCGGCCTCGCCCGATGTGGCCGACGTCCATGCCTTCTCGCCCCTGGCGGGACGGGTTGATGTCGTGGTGCTGGGTGCCGTCGACGCTGCACCGGGGCCGGGCAAGCTCTCCAACGCCGCCATGTCGGCCCTCTACGCGCGGCTCAACGACGAGGACGTGAAGCCGCTCACCGACGACGTGAGGCTGAGCCAGGCCGCCATCGTCGGCTACACGGTCGACGCGATGCTGCGGGTGCGCCGCGGGCCAGACCCCGGCATCGTCAAGGCCCAGGCCGTGGCGGCCCAGGCCGCCTATTCGGCCGGGCACTTCCTGGTGGACGAGGTCCACTACGCCAGCGCTATCGCGGCGGCCCTGCAGGTGCCCAACGTCTACGAGGTCGTGCTGAACGAACCCTCGGGTCGGATCGTGCCGGGCGACTACGCGGCCGCGCGCTGCACCGGCGCCACGATCCTGACCGAGATCGCCGATGGCTGACGACGTCGCCTCTTTGCTGCCGCGGGAGGCCACGGGGCTCGAGCGCGTTTTCGAACAGGCCGGCGCCCGCATCGACGCGCTGCCGGTCCCCAACGCCACGATCAAGACGCCGAGCCTGGCGCCCGGCCTGTTCCTCAAGTATCTCGCCGGCGAGCTCTCGACCGACCTCTGGTCCGACGACTGGGCCGACGCCAAGATGCGCTCGGTCACGGCCGCGACCCTGCCGCTCAAGACGAGGCTCGGCACGCTCGGCGCCATCCGGGCCTACCTCGAGATCGAGGATGCCGGCGTCATCGACGCGGTGACGCCGCCCCAGATGGCCTTCTATGGCGAGTCGCTGACGAGTAACGAATATGCGGACTGGCTCGCCCGCCTGCCGCAGATCCGCGTCTACTTCCGCGAGGAAAAGGGTACGGCGACCGTCGAGGCATTCTTCGACGACGTCGCCTTCTTCGACGATGCTGCCGCCACCTTCGACACCGCCAGGTCGCTGCTCGGCCGGCATGCCTTCTCCTACGATCCGGAGACCGGTGTCGAGACGCCTCTGACCACGGCCGACATCGAGACCACGGCCACCACGCGAGAGACCGTCACGGCCGAGACCGCCTCGACCACATCGAACGCCAACCACACCGACAGTTTCGTCGACCTCGCCTTCGCGGACGCCAGCTACCTCACCGATCCCGATCCTCAGCCGCAGATCTACAGCTGGTCGATCGTCACCAGTTCGAACCAGACGACCGAACGGGCCAACATCACCGTCTCCCCGTCGCTGCTGGCCATCGACACCCGGCCCGACCGGGTTCAGGTGATCCTGCCCGACGACGGCGGGGCCTTCGCCGATCTCGACGCCGCCGACCTCGGCTTTGCGCTCGACGACTCCGCCGAGATCGCCTTCTACGACCGCATCTACCTCGCCAACCAGAATGTGGTGGCGCCCGTCACCGAGGGTTCGGCCTTCTACGACATCTCGCGCTTCGGCATCGACGCCTACACGGCCGAGCTGCTGATCGACACGCGCGAGCACGCCGCGATCGGCACCGACTTCTTCGACGAGGCTTTCGCCGACGACGCCCTGCCCATCGACGAGGACGCCACCAAGCGCGAGCGCCTCTGCGAAGCGATCCTGCTGGCGCAGTCGGGTCGCGACCGCGTCAAGGCCGATTGGCAGCGCACCCGGGCCGTCACCTTCGGCGACGCGCCCCATTTCGATGGGTCCTGCCGCTTTTCCGAACGTCTCAACCGTGTAAGGCTTTGAATGTCCAGGATCGTTCAAGTCGCCTCGAAGCAGCAGGTCACGGCCGCGGACATCGACGCTATCGGCACGCTGCAGCGCGAGGCCGAGGACTTTCTCGTCCAGGATGTCGTCGGCACGGAGGGGTGCTTCGCCGGTTTTCCGATCGTCAGCCCATCGGCGACGACGCTCACGGTCGGCGCGGGCCGCCTGTTCACCGGCGGCCAAGTCTACGCCAATGCGGATCCGGGCGGTGTCGCGATCGACCTCCTCGGCTTCCTGCCCAACACGCTGAACAACACCCGCATCGTTTCGGTGGTGGGCTACGGCAACGGCGCCCAGGACGACGGCATCGAGCCGCGCACCTTCGTGACCGACGTGACCACGCGAGCCACCGAGGCGCGGCAGACCGCGACGCGCTCGACGCGACGCGCCGTCATCGAGCTGGCCACCGGATCGACCGAGGCGCCGACGCCGGGCCTGCCGCCGATCGCGGCGAACTACGTCGAGATCGCCAGGATCACGCTCGGCACCAGCGGCGTCCTGTCGATCGCCATGATCGAGGCCAACCGCCAGGAGACGATCGACCGGCTCGACGCCCGCGCCACCGCCATCGAGGCGACGGAGGCCGCCACCGGCAAGCAGGTCGCGACGTTGCGTTCGGACCTGTCCAATCTCGCTGCCGCCATCGTGGGCCTGCCGAGCCCCAACATCTTCCAGCAGATCGTGCACACCATCGCCCAGGTGATCCAGCGCGTGAAGGTGCCGGCGGCGGCGCTGAACTTTCATCAGCACAACTTCCTGACGCAGTCGGCCACCAACGCCGACCCGGCCAGCGCCTCCTTCCTGTGCCGCATCCAGGAGGGTGTGCGTTTCGCCTGGGCGGCCCAGCAGATCAGCTACCTCGCCCTGTTCAATCCGCTGGAGCCGCGCGTGAAGGCCGGGTCCGGCACCGGCCTGATGCTGCCCGACTGGACCGAGGCCGCGCGCATCGACACGATCGGCAAGGACGGCGAACTCTCGATCTCGCAGTATCAGTCACAAAACATCACGGCCAGGCAGAAGAGCCTGAGCCGGCAGGTCGTGAATTGGGGAACGAGCTTCACCAAATGCCAGAACTCGCAATGGTGGCAGGACGGATCCTACGACATCAACACGGGCGTCTTCACGCGGAACGGCGAGATGTTCAATGTCGTGCTCGCCGACGCCAACATCGCCTATGGCACGGGCCATACCATCTACCGCCTCCAGCAGTTCTGGACCACGACCGTCGACGACACCTATTGGGCCTACGTGGTCACCAATGTCTCGGCCAACGGAGCCCTGCTGTCGCAGACCTTCCTCAACAGCCAGGCCGGATGGCTGACCTCGATCGACGTCGCCTTCACCCGGGTGGCGGCCTCGGGCGACGTCACGCTCCTGCTCTGCGAGACGTCCAACGGCCAGCCCGATTACAAGAGCGTTATCGCCTCGGTCACCGTCCCGGCCGCGAAGCTGCAAGCCTATCCGGCCACCACCAACTTCCCGCTGAAGCCCACCTATCTCGATCCCGGCGCCCGCTACGCCGTCGTGCTGGTCAGCAACGGCAACCATTTCGTTGCGACCCGCGCCAACAACAAATACGCGCAGGGCTCGCTGTTCTACTCGACCGACGGCGCCTGGAGCCAGGGCGACCTGACCACCGACCTGGCGTTCCGGGCCAATTTCGCCAAGTTCGGCGCCACCGTGGCGCAGCTCCTGATGACGCCGCTGCAGCTGCAGAACGGCATCACCGACGTCCAGCTGCTCTATGCCTCCAAGATCCCCGACGGGTGCGAGATCATCTGGGAGGTCAACAAGGGCGACGGCATCTGGTACCCGATGAAGTCCTACGGAACCAACCACCCGCTGCTCGGGCTGCCGCCGTTGCTGCAGCTCCGCCTGACCTTCGTGGGCACCACCGATCTGATGCCGGGCATCGACATGACCCAGACCCAGACGATCGTGTCGCGGCCGCGCGGCGATTTAACCTGGGTGCCGCCGCCGATCGCGATCGGCGCGCCCTCGTCCAACATCCGGGTCGAGCAGGTGGTCGACAGCTTCGACCCTGCCCACCATACGACCGGCTGCAAGCTCACCATCGCGGGCGGCGACGTGGCGCCGGCCGCCACCACGACGGTGCTCGATACCGCCTCGAGCACGGGGCGGCGCACCATCACCTACACGTTCGCGCTGGGCGCTCCGACCTCGACCTTCACCCCGAAGTTCACCGGCACGACCGACAATGTGACCAACATCTTCCACATCGAATCCGAATTCGACTACGAGGCCTGACGGCATGGCTGACGCATCCTCGCCCTCTCCGCAATTCGCGGCGCAACCGACCCCCGCGGCGCCGGTCTACGACCCCGTCGGGACCTACGACGTCACGCTGAGCCGCGCGGTCGAATATCCGCAGGGGAGCGGCTTCTTCTTCAGCCCGCGCGACCACCATCTCTTCTCCGGCAGCATGTGCAGCGACGTCGCCGGCGCGATCGTCGATGCCAAGCCCGTCTGACCCGTCCCTGGGTCCTTCGAAGAGCAACGGCTACCGGGTCACCAGCGCCAACGAACTCTCGGACGTCCTGTGGAACGCCGTGCTGGGCGACGTCAGCCTGCGGCTCGCCGGCGTCGAGACCAAGGCGCAGGGCTACGACGCCCTGGTGGCGGCCGGCATCGGCGTCGCGCTGGCCCGCATCGACGAGGGCTTGGCTCCGGCGGCCCAGCAGGTCCAGGACATCATCACCCGGACGCAGGCCTATCTGACGCAGCTGCAGGGTTCGGCGATCTCGGCCTCGCTGATCGCGCCCACGCCCGACCGCCTGTTCCTGTCGGCGGCTCAGGCGGCCGCGATCGCCGACCTCCTCACCCGCGTCGGCGCGCTCGAGACCAGGACCACGAGCAGCCGCTCGTTCTATCTCGCGACGGGTTGAGGGCGCGTACGGTCATACCCGCCGCCGCCCGACCGAACGACCAGATCGCTGAACTGCGGCCATGACCGTGGGAACCCCAAACCATGCTGGCATCGATCAACATCGGCAACGTCAACTCCGACACGCAGATCTACGCGGTGCCGGCGCAGAAGCGCACCGCCCTGTCGGTCAGTGTCGTCAATCGCGCCGCTTCCGCGGTCAGGATCCGCTTGGCCCTGGTGGCGTCGGGCGCCACAGGGCCGGCGGCGGACGGGTCGAGCTACATCGAATACGACACATTGGTGCCGGCCAACACGGTGCTCGAGCGCACCGGCCTCGTCATGTTGACCGGGCAGATGCTGTTCGCCCGGACCGACACGCTGGGCGTCAACGTCGTCGCCTACGGCATCGAGGAATAGTCCGATGGGGCGTCGACAGAACCCCGGGCTCGGCGTCGTGCCCCGCGCGGTCGGCGAGATCGTGGACTTCGGCGGCAGCACAGTGCCGGCCGGGTTCATCCTGGCGTACGGCCAGAACGTATCGCGCACGACCTATGCGGCCCTCTTCGCTGCTTACGGCACCGCCCATGGCTCGGGCGACGGCTCCAGCACGTTCGGGGTGCCGGACCTGCGCGGCCGCACGATCGTGGGCAAGGACAACATGGGCGGCACGGCGGCGAGCCGCCTGACCGGCGGGACGGCGGGCTTCGACGGCACGGTGCTGGGCGGCGTCGGCGGCAACCAGGCACCGCAAAGCCATGGGCACGGCGTCATCGACCCGGGGCACGCGCACTCGGTCCAGACGAACGACAGCACCAACGCGACCCAGGGATCCCCCTACACGCCCCAGGGCCTCTATGCCTCCTATCAGAGGACATTGCCGACCACGCAGGTCCCGACGGGCGTGTCGGTGCAGAGCACTGGCGCCGGCGCCTCCGGCAACGTGCAGCCGAGCCTCGTGCTCAACAAGCTCATCTACACGGGGGTGTGGCAGTGACGCTACAAGTGCAAAGGACCGTGGCCGCGGCACTAGGCTTCGACTTCGCGGCCGCGGTCGTGGCCTACCGGCTGGCGCTCCTCGATCATCGCGACACGGAGGGCGTCCCGGCGCCGGTGGCGCCCTCGCCGCTTGTCGAGGCCGCCGTCCGGCGGGTGCCAACCGCCGGCGCGCCGGACGACTTCGTGGCGGACTTCGCCCTGGTCGACGATCCCGACGCGGCGCCGACCGCCCCGGCCGTGCCGGCGTCGGTCACCAACTACCAGGCGCGTGCCGTGCTGGTGCAGCGCGGCCTCTTCGCCGAGGTCGACGCCGCCATCCACGCGGCCGACCTGACGGTGGCGGCCAACATGGTCGCGCTGCAGGCCTGGGATTACGCTAACGACTTCTATCGCAACTCCGCGATCGTCGCCGCCATGGCTGGCGTGCTCGGCCTCGCCCCCGCTGACGTCGACGCCTTCTTCATCGCAGCCGCCGCCGTGCAGTAGCCATGGCGGCCCCGCTCGCTCTCGGATTCGCCAACAACGCGCCTTGGGCCAAGGCTTTCCGCATGACGCGCGACGGCACCGCGGTCGACCTCACGGGCGCCGTCATGCGCATGCAGTTGCGGCAGGCCGCGACGCCCTATGACCCGGTGATGCTGCTGTCGACCGACAACGGCCGGCTAGTGGTCGACGACGGACCGAACGGACTCTGGTCGGTAAAGGTCGAGGTCGCGGTCGCCGTGCAGGTTCCGGCCGGCGCCTACGACCACGACATGCTGGTCCGGCTGCGCACCGGCGAGGAGATCCGGGCCTACGTCGGCACCGTGACGGTGGACCGCGGCATCACCACGGACCCGGTGCCGTGGCAGCCGTAGGGGAGCCCGTCGAGGCGCCGATCGCCGGCGTGACGGCTTTCACCGTGCCGATCGACCGAAGCGCCGGCGTGACCGAAACACCGATCGCCGGCCTCGCGCCGTTGGCGGTCGATCTCCATCGGATCGTTCCCGGCGCACCGCCCCCGGCACCCGACTCCGGTCCGGGATCGTCCGTCGCGTTCGGCGCCGTGGTCCTGCCGGTCGCGGTCGCGTCCCGGGCGATCGCTCTCGATCTGTCGCGGGCGACGACGTTCCGGGTGCTACTCACCGACGACGTCGCGGCGATCGGGATCACGGGCTTCGCGACTCCGGGGGAAGCCGTCCGGGTCACGATCTACTTCGTCCAGGACGCGACAGGAGGCCGCTCGATCGCGGGCTGGCCCGCCGAGGTCGCCTGGACGGGAGGCGCCCCGCTGCTCACGCCGACCCCCGGCGCCGTGGACTGCGTCGTGCTCGACACCCTCGACGGTGGCGCCACCATCTACGGCAACCTCGTCGGGCTCGCCTACTCGAAAGAATGACGCATGGCCCTGCAGCTCTCGACACCGGTGCGCAACGCGCGGCTCAACGCCATCTTCGCCACGATCGGCGCGTCCGCCAAGCTGATGCTGTACACGGGAGCACCGCCCGCCAACTGTGCCGCGGCCGCCACCGGCACGCTGCTCGGCACCCTGACGCTTCCCGCCACCGAGGAGAACGCGGCAGCCAACGGCCAGTCGACCATCGCCAGCACCTGGTCGGGCACCATCTCCTACGCGGGCGGCGGGACCATCGGCTATCTCCGCATCATGGATTCGGCCCAGGCCACGGCGCACCTGCAATGCAGCGTGTCCTACAACGCCCCGGCCTGGCAGGCGTCGACCGCCGTGGTGGCGGGACAGAAGGTCTCGAACGGGGGCGCCGTCTACAATTGCACGGCCGGAGGCAACACGGCGTCGACGGGTGGCCCGACCGGCAACGCTTCGTCCATCACCGACGGCACGGCGACCTGGGCCTATGTCGGCGCGGTCGGCGACATGCTGATCGACAATCCGGTGGTGGCCTCCAACCAGACCATCAACATCAACACCTTTACGCTCCTCGAGGCCAATGGCTAGGCTCGTCAACCGGGCCGGCATGACGGTCGCCGGCGCGCCTGGCGCCGGCACCATCACGCTAGGCGGCGCCCTGTCGGCCTACCAGAGTTTCGCCACCGCCGGCGTGCGGGACGGCGATGTCGTGTCCTACGAGATCGAGGATGGATCGTCCTGGGAGCTGGGCCGCGGCACCTATGCGGCCGCCGGGCTGACGCTGACCCGAGCGCCCACCGACTCCTCCAACGGCGGGGCCGCCATCACGGCCAGCGCGGCCGCCGTCGTCTACGTGACGGCGCTGGCAGACGACATCCAGCATCTCTACTCGCGGACGTTCTTCCTCGCCACCGCCTAGGGCATGTCATGCTGTTGCTGACATGCTCTCACTCGATAGCGCGAGCCTGTTCACAGACTTGCGGTGAAGCTCCGCTTCAACGCCAGCCTGACAGGCTCTGAGGCATAGCGAATGCTCGGCCGGCCGCTCGGCAAGTTCGCGCTGGGGCGGCTGGGTTCGCCGATCAGTGGCGGCTTCTTCGCCGTCACTCTGGCCGGCGGTTCGCTCGCCGCGTCGGCACAGGGCCTGGGTGGTTCGGCGCTTGCCGGCACGCTCCGTCCAGCCGCGGCCGTCGAGACCGCGACCGGTCCCGCGTCGGCAACGGCGCTACCGACTCTGCTGCCAGCCCAGGGTTCGGGTGCGGGCCGTCTGTTCGGATCGGCCGATTCGACGCCCGCCATCGGGCCGGCCGCCGCGTCCGCAGCGACGCAGAGCACCGCAACGGGGGCGGCTTCGCCCGCGACGGCTCCGTTGGTCACGACCGGCGCCGCCACCGGAATCGGCGGCGGCGCCTTGGCCGGCGTGCTGGCCGGGAGTGCCCTCGACTCGGCCACGCAGAGTCAGAGCGCCGCAGCGCTGGCCGCGGCCCCGCAACCCACGAATGCCAGCGCCTCAGCCGCTCTCCCGGCGTCGGGGTCGGCCTCGCCGATCCTGGCCCCTGCCCAACCGGTCGGCGCTGCCGGTGCGTCGGTCTCGGCCGGCGCCAACATCACGATCGTGCCGGCGGTTTCCGGCGCGGTCGCGCAAGGCACTCCGGCCGCGACCCTTGTGGTCGCATCGGCAGCCGCGACCGCGGGCGCCTCCGGTGCCGCCGCCGGGTCTGCGGCGCTGGCCAGCGGTTCGACCTCAGCCGCGCTGCTGGGTCGGGGACCGATCGGCGGTGGGCCGATCGGAGGCGCGAGGCCGGCCTCCGGCTACACCCTGGGTGGCGGCTGGCTCAGCGGGTCGGCCGCGGCGTCGTCGGCGTCCCAGGCCTCCCTGGCGCTCCTTGCGCCGGTCGCCACGATGCTGGCTTCTGGACCCACCGGCGCGCAAGCGTCCGCCGCGGTCTCGTCCGGTCCCGCCGCCGTCTCGGCAAGCGGCGCCCTGACTGGTATCGGCGGCCTCGTGGTCGCTTCCGCCCGCAATGCGCTGCTGGGCCGCGGTCCCATCGGCGGAGCGGCGCTCGGCGGCGCTCAGGCGCCACTCGGCTACAGTCTCGGGCTCGCTCGGCTCGGCGCCACGGCCGCTCTGACGCCAACCGCCGGTGCAGCGCTCGCACCGGCTGGTCCTCTCGTCTCGGCTTCGACAGCGGCACCGCTCACAGGATCGGCTTCGGGGTTTCTCGGCCTCTCGGCATGTGCCGGGATCTCGGCGCTGGTCGGCGCACTCGGCGGCGCGGCGCCGTTCGCTTCATCCGGGTTGGTCGGAGCCGGCAGTGGAGCCGCCTCGGCTTCGGCCGTGGCCGCTCTCCTGGCACCCGGCACCTCGGGCGCCGGTGGCGCGCCGGTCTCGCTGTCGGGTCCGGGTGCCTTGGCGTCGAGCATTCTCGGCGGCAGCGGTTCGCTCGCCATCGCGGCGGACGGGCATGCGCTGCTGTGGGCATGGCTGACGGCCGCTGCAGCGGGGACGCCTGGCGGCCACTGCGCTGCGGTCTTAAGCGCCGCGATGACGATGGGCGCCGGGAATGCGTCTCCGCTCGCGCACGGTGCCGCCCTGTCGGTCTTCGTGCAACCCGCGTGGCTCCTGGCCGGCCTCTCGGCCGGCGCGGGCTGCGTCCTCGCCGTAACCGTCGGACCGACGCGTGCGAGCGGGACCTTCGCGGGTCGCCGCCTGCATCCGGCGGCCCTTCTCATGTGACCTCGACACCGTCGCCCCATCACCACCGCGCTGCCGCAGGCTTTTCGCCACCCACCCCTCGGCGCCGCGCGCCGCCAGGAGCTTTCCATGACGTCGCCCAACTATGGCTTCATCTTCAACCAGCTCGACACCGACACCATTCCGCCGGTGCTCAGCGACTTCTCGGTGCTGGGCGTCGTACTGCCCAGCGACGACGCCCTGTCGAGCGTGTTTCCGCTGAACGTACCGGTCGACATCAACACCGGCGACACTGCGACGCTGGCCGCCATGGGGAACGGGCCGCTCTACAGCTGGGCCCTGCGGGTCAACAACCAGCTGGCCGACCTGCAGCGCTCCGCCCGCGCCGTGGTGGTCCGCGTGCCCATGGCCAAGAACCCCGACGGCAGCGAGAACGTCGACGGCACCATCGCCAACATCGTCGGCGACCCCGGCGCCGGCACCGGCCTCTACGCGCTGCTGAAGGCGCCGTCGCTGCTCGGCGTGACGCCGCGCGTCGTCGGCGCCCCCGGGCACGGCTATACCGGCAAGGTCTATTTCGGCGTGACGGCGCCGGTGATCACCGATCCCGGCGCCAATTACACGCATCCCGTGGTGAGCTTCGACCCGCCCGGAGCCACCGCTACCGCGACCGTCGGCAATGCCGGCGTGGGGGCCACCGGCCACACCACGCTCGCGGGCGGCACCGTCACGGCGCAGGTCGACAGCGGCGGCCAGGACTACAGGGGCGCGCCGGCCGTCACCTTCACGGGCGGCGGTGGCACCGGCATGACCGGGCACGCGGTCGTCACCAACGGCGCCGTGAGCCAGGTCGTCATCGACACCCAGGGCACCGGCTACACCTCGGCCCCGGCGCTGGCCATCGCCCCGCCGCCGGGAGGCGAGATCACGGTCATCGCCCTGACCAGTCCGGGCAAATATCCGCCCGGCACGCCCGTCACGATGACGATCGCCGACAGCGCCGGCGGCACGGGCGCCGGCGCCACCGCCACCATCACGCTCGAGATGCTGCAGAACCCGATCTGCGCGGCGCTGCCGGCGGTGCTGAACGCGCTGCTGGCGCACGCCCCGGTCTGCGGGCCCGGCACCACCAAGGCCGACGCCATCGCCTGGCGCGGCACGCTCTCCTCGCAGCGCCTGGTGCCGGTCGATAATTGGGAGATCGTGCCGGCCGGAGCAGGGGACGCCTACATGGACGGCGCCGCCACCGTCATGGGCACCGCGGTTCGGGTCGATTTCCAGCACGGCGGCTACCCGTTCTGGAGCTGGGCCAACCAGCCCGTGCAGGGCATCCTCGGCCTGAAGCGGGTTGACGCCTTGAGCCTGCTCGACGGCGCCACCGATGGCCAGGAGCTGCTCGCGGTGGGGGTCGGCGTCACGGCACGTGGCGACCTCTCCGACACCTCGGTGGCCGACTCGGGATGGATCCTGATCTGCTACCAGAACGCCGCCACCGACCCGCGCTACAATCTCCTGAACAAGACCCGCGGCCGCGACTTCACCAATCTGGCGCTGATCAAGTCGATCCGGCTCCGGCTCGGCCGCGACAACATCACGCCGCACGACGTGCAGGCCGTGCTCAACGACATGACGGCCATCATGTCGGACCTGAAATCGCGCGAATGCGTGATCGGCTTCGTGATCGGCTTCTCGGCCGACGCCAACACGCCCGACAACCTGAGGGCCGGCCGCTTCCGCGTCTACGACAATTCGGAGGAGCCCGCACCGATCCTGCAGGTCACCATCGACCGCGCGCTCGATCGCGACGCCCTGGTCACCGAGCTGGCCCAGATCGCCTCCGGCTCGAACTCCGCCACGGGCTGACCTTGCCCCTTCCCCTGGCAGAGGGGGAGGGGCACCAAGCGCAGCGTAGTGGAGGGGGCGAACACGCCACTCCAGCCTTTCCCGTCCCTCACGTCCCGCACGCGGCCTGGCCACGGCGGAAGGATGATCCGCCATGTCCTATCTTTACGTCCAGGAGGCCGCCAACCTGTTCGTGGGCGACCGGGGTCCCGACAATTCCAAGCACCTCGTGCTCGAGAACCACAAGCTGCCCGACCTCGAAGAGATCACCCAGGACCATCACGCCGGCGGCGCCATCGCGGCCATCGACGTCGGCGGCCTCGGCATCAAGGCGCTGACCAGCACGTTCAAGCTGAAGGGCCACGATCCGCAGACCCTGTCGCAGTTCGGCATCGGCGGCCGCACCGCGTTTCCCTTCACGTCCTACGGGCTGATCCGCAACAAGAACGGCGGCGCCGCCATCACGTCCAAGGCCGTGATGTGGGGCAGGCTCACCAAGATCGCCACCGAGCAGCACAAGCGCGGCGAGATGATGGGCCACGACCACGAGATCAAGGAGATCCTGCGCTACGCGCTCTATTTCGGCACGCAGGAGAAGATCTACTGGGACTTCTTCGCCTCGATCTGGCGCGTCGACGGCGCCGTGCAGAACCAGGACATGCTGACCGCGCTGGCGATCGCGTAGGGAGGCACAGGTCAGTCCAGCCTCAGATATGGCGAGCCGTTGCTGACCTCGACTGTTGCTTTCAGTTCGAAGCGACAGTCGGTGCTCAGAGAGCTGCAGCGCGATAAAAGCTCACGTCGCACGTCCGATGAGCCCGAACGTATGTCCAAGCGGACGCCATTCATGTCATCCGAATTGGTGGTGATTGTAGCTCCCCCATTGCTGAACACGGTCACGTAACCGGTAACGGCTACCTTCTGGTCGACCATGGTCATTCCGTCGACTTGGACATCCACCACCGAGCGGATTGCGTAGCCCTCGGACATGAGCTGGTGAACATGTCGGTTGAGGTCTTCTTCCGCACCGCGCTGTCTGTTGTCCGCAGCAGCGGTCGCGGTTGCTTGTTTCTTCGCTCGGGCCACATCCGGGAGGAACAGATCAACGACGGTTTGGACCGCGAGGGTATCCGGCTTTGAGATGTCCTGGTCGTTCATGAGTCCCACGACGTGGCGGCGGCATTCCGTGTCCAACCTCAGGACATCGATGACCTCCGCGCCGGTCCACGTATCAGGCGTTTTCAAACGATAGATCGCACTGCGGTCGCTCTCGAAACGCGAGAGATCGGAGATCGTTTTGCAGGCTGGAAGAGCGGCTTTGAGGTCCTTGTAAAAGGCGCTGTCTTTCCTGCTCTGAAAGATCTGTGAGGCTTTCCGACAAACCGTTTCTTTCGCGGCGTCATCTGCTGGATTGGCGCTGTGCAGTTTGTAGCAGTTGTTCGAAGCTATCACATCATCAAGAAGCACGCCGGCCATAACGGGTGCGGGTCTGAACGCAAACGAAGCAAGAGCAACCACTAGCGCAACCTTGTGCATCGTCCTCTCCCTGCCCACCCCAAGGAGCACAACCTATGCCCGACCCCGTTGCTGGTGCAACCGCCACCCTCGGCCCCGACGGCTTCCCGCTGAACCCGATCAGCGCAGGAGCGGCTGCGCCTTCCGCTCCGTCCGTCGCGGTAGCGCCAGCCCCAGCCGCTCCGGCCGTCCCAAAGCCCGCTACTCCGCCCGTCGCGCGCTTCCTCTCCGACCGTCCCCGCGTCAAGACGGTGGCGCTCGATTGGCCCGTGGAGGTCGACGGCATCGATTATCGCGCGGTCGTGATCCGTCGGTTGACGGCTGGCGAGGTCGGAGCTTTCGTCGATAGGGTGCGGGCGTCGGGATCCACCACCGAGGTGCGCTTCCCGCTGTTCTACGACGCCGCCGGCGCCCCCATCCCGGACAGGGCCTGGGACGCCTTCGACAGTGACGACGCCGACAAGCTGGTCGAGGCCGGCGACGATTTTTTGCCCGCACGCTTCCGGACCGCGAGGACGGCGGACGCCTCGGCCCCAGCGGGTGGCGATACTACAGGCAGTTCGTCGGCCGCGTTGCCGGCTTCAGCCTGACCGAACTGTCGGCTTTGCCCTGGGACGAGTTCCTGGCCGAGGTCGAGACCGCCATGCGGCTGCGCGACGACATGGGGATCTGAGGACATGAGCCTTTGACCAACATCGTCTCGACCCTGCAACTGAGGCTGATCGACGACGTTTCGATCAACGCCAACAAGGTGGCGGCCGCCATCCATCAGGACGCCAAGCGGGTCGCGGAGCTACAGGACGCCCTCAAAGCCTCCGGCACATCCGACAAGCTGCAGACCTCGCTCTCCAAGCTCGGTGCCTCCAAAAGCCATGTCGAGGGGGTGACGCGCGCCTGGGGCGATTTCGTCAAGCAGGAGGGGATCGCCGGCAAGGCCACGGCCGACCTCACCCGCGACCAGATCGTCGCCATCCGCTCCTGGGAATCCGTCACCAAGGCCTCGGTCAAGGCCATCATCGGCGAGGAACGGTCGCTCACCGATGCGACCCGCCGCGAAGTTCTGGCGCGCGAGAGTGCGATGCGGCAGGAGGAGGCCGCGCTCAGGCGCAAGGTCGAGCAGGAAGCGGCGCTGATGAAGCGCCTGCGCGAGCAGGAACGCCACGCGCAGGACCGTCAGGGTTTTCGGCACTACGTCGCCGGGTCGGCCGCCATGGCTGTGTCGGGCCACGGCGTCATGTCGGGAACCGAGAAGGTGCTTGAGAAAGGCGCCGAGCTGCAGCACGTGCGCGTCGGCATGGAGAACGCCGGCATCACCCCGGCCGAGATCGTCCGCATCGAGGACCAGGCACTGAAGCTCTCGGCGCGGGTCGGCAACGAGTCGCAGACGAGCATCGTCGAACTCGCCAAGGAGGTCCGCTCGGTGATGGCCGATCCGGCCGAGATGTCGAAGGTGCTGGAGCCGATCACTGCCGCGAAATCGATCCTTGACGCCCTCGACACCACGGGACAATCGAGCGCCGGCATCGGCCAGCTCGTCAAGGCGGGCGAGTTGCTGGGCGCCGGCCAGAGCCCGGAACGCATGAAGGAGCTGATCGACGGCTGGACGCGCGTGATGCAGGTCCAGGGCAAGACGATCTCGCCCGACCAGATCTACGAGTTCGCCAAATACAGCAAGGCCGCCGGGGCGCAACTGTCCGACCGCTTCCTGATGACCACGGGCCCGTCGGTCGTGCAGGAGCTCGGCGGGTCGACGACCGGCAACGACATCGCCCAGATGAGCCGGCAGCTGACCAGCGGGTTCCAGAACCGGCACGTGGCGCTGAAGGAGATGGCGCGGATCGGCATGGTCGACCCAAACGCCATCGATTACCTCAACACCGGCGAAGCCAAGGGACTGAAGCCGGGAACCTCGAAGGTGGTCCAGGGGGAGAGCCTGTTCCACACCGATCCCGACAAGTGGGTCTACGAGGTCCTCATGCCGCATATGGAAGCGGCCGGCATGAAGGACCGTGAGAGCCAGCTCAACTTCGTGCAGAAGACCTTCACCGGGACCTCCGCCGATTTCATCTCCAAGCTGATCACGCAGAGGCAGTCCTTCGACACCCACGCCGGTCTATACCAGACCGCCCTCGGGCTGAAGGCAGTCGACAACAACGCCAAGGACGCCACGGTCGGGCTGAACAGTCTCACGACCTCGATCGGCAACCTGTCGGCGCAGGTCTCGGCGCCCGTCATGGACACCATCGGGCGAGGGTTGAACGGTCTGGCCGGGTGGATCAACAACCTCGCCGAGATCGCCAAGGAGCATCCGGTCGCAGCCCCCGTTCTCGGTGCCACGGCCGCGGCCGGCGCGCTCGGGGCAGCCGGGTGGATGAGCATGAAGGTCATGAACGGCTTCGGGCTCGGCACGGCCGCCACGGAGCTGACGGCCTCCGCGACCGCGCTCGACGCCGCAGCCGCGAGGCTCGGGGCCACCGGCGTCGCCGGCGGGGCGGGTGCCGCCGCTGCGACCGGCGAGACCGCGGCCGTCACGCTCGGCGGCATCGTAGCCCGCGCGCTACCGCCCGTCGCCCTCACCGTGGCGGCGATCGAGGCCGGCAAACACGACGCTTGGGTCAAAGCCGAGACCGCCAAGACGATCAATACGCCTGCAGGACAGGCCGTCCCCGATCTTGAGAAGCAGAGCTGGAGCGACTGGATCCTCGGCAGGGCACCGAAACCAGCCGCCCCGATCGTGATCGAGGATAGGGCCACGCGGGCCGGTCTCGACAAGGTGCTGAAACCAGCCGATCCCATCGTGCTGCCGCAGCCGGCGCCTGCGATTGGCCGCGCGCCGTTCGTTATGCGTCCCGCCGACGCGGACGATCGTGCCCAGAGCAGGAGCGACGCCGTGCCGCCCGCCCCCGAGGCGTCCGCGCCCGCGGCGCGGCCCCCTACGGCGACGCTGGATGCCGAGGCATACTGGCTGCGAAAGAAGCGATATCTGGAGGATCGGGGCCGCGCCGCGCGCGAAACAGTCCTGAACCCGCCCAACCCCATTCGCATGCCGGCCCGGCCCTACACGCCCGTGCCGGTCGCTCCCACCGTCGACCCGATGCAGTTCGGAGCGCGGGCGACCGGCGTGGTGCCGGTGTCGTTGGTGCGCGACTCGTCTTCGTCCGGCGCGCTGTCGGCCGCCGTCGCGCAGGGCACCTACGACGGCTTCATGCGGGTGCTAGAGGGTCGGGGTGCGGGCGCGAGTGGTGGCATTGAAAGCGGAGGCGGGATCGTCAAAGCAAGTTTCAACGGCGATGACGACGTCCGTTCCGGCTTACGCCACGCCTCCCTTGACGGCTCCGACACCAGCGATCAGGTCCGCAATGCCATCGTGGGGACCGAGCATGCCGTGTCCGACCTTCGGGACATCGTGAAGCGCAACGGGATGGGGGCGCCGACCGGAATCAAGCCGGACGACCTCGGTGGCGGGTGGGGCAGTGGCGGGCCGCGCAATCTGCGTTATGGCCACGGATCGGGCGGCGGCTATCGGCACACGCCGGATAGCGGTGGCGCGCCCAGCATCCGCTACGGTCATAGCGTGGGCGGTGGTTATCGCCACCCGCCGGCCCATGTGTTCGACCCGTCGCTCTCCAGGAAACCGATGCCGAAAGGCGAAGGCGGCGGCGCGTCGGGCAGCATGAAGGCCGTGCTGTTCAAGGGCGAGAGCGGCGGCAACCCCGGCATCTACAACTACCGCTCCGGCGGACGCTACCACGTCGGCCACCTCGACGCTGAGCACACCACCATCGGCGACCTCGCGCGGATGCAGGGCGAGGGTAAGGTCTTCGCGGCCGGCAAATACCAGATCATCCCCAAGACCATGCAGGGGGCTATCCGTGCGCTCGGCCTGAAGGCGGACGACAAGTTCGACTCGGCCACCCAGGATCGCATCTACACGGACTATCTCGCCGGCAGCAAAAGGCCCCAGATCGGCGGTTACGTGACAGGCAAGTCGGACAATCTCGACGCCGCCCACAAGGCCATGGCGCAAGAATGGGCCTCGGTCGCGTATCACGGCCGGGGCATCTATGACGGGGATGGCGTCAACCACGCTTCCGTTTCGGACCAGGCCGCTATCCACTCTCTGGAACAGGCGCGCGCAACCTATCAGCGCCTCGTCAAGGAAGGGACCGATCCCACGACGGCCCGTCGCTCGGCCTTGCTCGGGATAGAGCATCCGACGCCTGGCGTGAGTGGGATGCCGGTTGCCAAGGCGTCGGACGTCGTCAAACCGAAAAACGATCCGCTAGCGGCGACGGACCCGTCATTGCTGGTCCGCAAGCCCAGGCCCGCGGTGCCGGCATCCGCCGGCCGTATCGAAGCCATGAACGCCGCGCCGGCCATCGACGTTTCGGGCATCCACGAAGCCATCCACCACGTCCGCACGCTAAAGTCAGAGATGGCGAGCCTCGGCGACGCTTCCATCCACGTGCAGCACCGCGGCTTCTCGGGGTCGCGGGCCGGCGGCTCGGGGTCGATCCGCTCGGCGCTGAACAACGGCTTCGCCAGCGACGGCCGGCATTGGACCTGACTGGAAGGTTGCGCTAACGCCTCAGCGTCTCGTCCACTTGCCGACGCCTTCGACCGTCGGAGGATCGCCGACGGTCCCGACGACGACCACAGCCTGCCCTTTCTTCCAGAGGAAGTTGCAATTTCCCAAGCCGGTGCCGGCGCAAGACTCTGTCTCTGGAAAGCAGGTCGACCCTCCGTCGCACTTGTCCGCATTCGGGTCTTTGAAGGGCTTGTAACCCGCCGCCGTCATTCGCTCTCGAGCAACGGCGTAGGGCATGTCTTTCGGCAGTCGAGGTAGCGCGTCTGCCCAGACGGGGTTGACGACGAGAAGAGCGACGAGCGCAAGAGACAAACGCATACCCGAAAGATAGCTCGCGAGGGTTGCGCGGACAAGGACGAGGTGACCAATGCTGTTCCAGCTCGGGCTCCTCACGATCGATTCGCCGGGTCCCTTCAACGCCACCGACTCAAGCGAGGAGTTCGGCGGCGACCACGCGGTCAAAGCGGTGGTCGGCGCCCGCCAGCCGCGCGAGTTCGTCGGGCCGGCCGACGGCAAGATGACGCTGTCGGGCACGCTGTTCCCGGACCTCTTCGCGCGTGCCGGCCACGCCACCGGGCTCAACGAGGTCGAGACGCTGCGCGCCATGGCCGAAGGGGGCGCGCCGCAGATCCTGGTGCGCGGGGACGGCAGCAATCTCGGCTGGTGGATCATCGAGAAGGTCTCGCAGAAAGCCTCCAAGCTCTCGACCGGCGGCGTCGGCCGGGTGATCGCCTATGACATCGCGCTGGTGAAATCCGCCGCGAGCGCCTCGCCGGCCGATGCCCTCAACCTCCTGGTCTCGTTGTTCGTATGACGACCGAAACCCTGGTCTTCCCCAACGGCGTGACGCCGCTCGACCTGCTGCTCTACCGCCGCTTCCGGCGCGAGGTGCCGGGCCTCGTCGAGGCGACGCTCGACCGCAACCCGGGCCTTGCCAATCTCGGACCCTATCCGCCCCGCGGCACGATGATCCTGGTCGACACGCCGGCGCCGCCGCCCGCGAAGCCGGCCCGCAAGGTCATCAGGCTCTACGAGTAGGGAGGGTCGCGATGAGGCAGGCCATCTACCGGATCGACGTGGATGGGCTCGACATCAGCACGGCCCTGAACCCCATCCTGATCTCGCTCACGGTGACGCTGACCGACGGCGGCCAGGCCGACAGCCTCGACATCGAGCTCGATGACACCGATGGGCAGATCGCGCTGCCCCGCGTCGGGGCTCGCGTGACGGCGTCGCTCGGCTGGTCTGACACCGGAGCCGCGCCAGTCTTCGAGGGCGTGACCGACGAGCCGAAGTCGGCCGGGCGCCATCATTTCGACCGCCGCGGCGGCCACGACGACGCCGGCGGCTCCGGCTCGGTCGGCAACGTGCTGTCGTCGGGCGGCCGGTCAAAAGGCCGCGTCCTCACGCTGTCGGCCAAATCGGCCGACATGGGCGGCAAGCTCAAGCAGCCGCAGCAGGCCCATAAGGACAAGGCCAGCTTCGGCGACGTGGCGCAGGAATGGGGCCGCAAGGCCGGCGTCGACGTCGCGGTGGCGGGCGCCCTGGCGGCGGTGCAGCGGCCCTATTGGGCGATCGCCAACGAATCCTTCCTGGCCTGGGGCACGCGTATCGGACGCGAGATCGGCGCCACCTTCAAGGTCGTGGGCAAGCACGCCATCTTCCTGCCGCGTGCCGGCGGGACCTCGGCCTCCGGCCAGTCGCTCGAGGGCATCCGGGCCGTGTGGGGCGAAAACCTGATCGACTGGTCGATCACCCCGGTGCAGAGCCGCCCGGGCTTCGCCAAGCTCGGCGCGCGCTACTACGACCCCAAGGCCGCCGCCTGGCATTCCGAGAAGGTCGACGGCCCGCAGGCCGCGGCCGATGCGGCAGGGTCGGAGCATACGGCGCGCTTCAAGGCTGCGAGCCAGGACATCGCCAAGAACCAGGCGGCCGCCAACGCGGCGGAATCGGCACGCGAGAAGGGTGCTGGCGACATGGTGCTGATCGACGGCGAGCCGGCTGCGCAGCCCGAGGCGCCCTGCACGGTCGGCGGTATCCGTCCCGGTGTCGACGGCGGCTACACGATCGCCAAGGTGCGTCACACGCTGATGCGCTCGGCGGGTTTTCTAAGCCAGCTCGGCCTGAAGCAGCCCAGCGGCGGCGCCGGGACCGACTCGCGCTAGAGCGCTTTCGCCTCCGGCGCATTCGCTCCAGATCAAAAAAGCCCATGTCGCGCCTTGGCCGACATGCGCCAGAGCAAAAGCCCCAAACCGGAGCCTCCATGTTCAACCACCCCGACCTGTCCGCCAAGCTCGACCGGGTCCTGACGGACGGCGCCATCGCGCGCGCCCTGCAGGGTCGCATTCACGCTCAAGGAGAACGCATCATGTCCACCCAGTCCGACATCCTCAACGCGCTCAGGGGATCGGCCGAGGCCAACGACCGGGCCCGGCGCGCCATCGTCGCTCTCGAGGCCGAGAACGCGGACCTGACCTCGCAGCTGGCCGCCGCCAAGGCGCAGGCGGGCGAGACGGTCGACCCCGGGACCGTGCAGGCCGCAATCGATACGTCGACGGCCGCGGCCAAGGCCTTGACCGACGCCATTCCGGCCGGGGCCGACCATGTCGTCGGGGCCGGCCCGACCGGAGCGTCGGCCGGACCTGCGGCCGCGGTGGACGCTGCTGCCGCCTCCGCGGCCGTGACCGGAACCGCCGCCGTGGCGGCCGCTCCCTCCGCATCCGCCGGCGCCAAGGTCGTGCCGCTCGCTCCGAACCCGGCCGCCGATGCCGCCGCAGTATCGTCGGCCGGCACGCCCTCGGCCGCCCTCGTCGGCGCCGCGCCGGCGGACTCCGCCAAGTCGGCGATCGGCGCCGTTTCCACCGTCTGAGCCGGTCGTCCTCCTCATCCGCCCTCGCGTTCGCCGGCGCGCGGGGGTGCCGAATCACGTCGGCCATCGAGGAACCCATGAACCCCATCGCCATCTTCAAGGAAGTCGAAGCCGATCTCGCGTCGTTCGGGTCCATCTCCGGATCCATTCGCGACAAGGTGAAGGCCGGTGTCGCGGCTTTGCGGCAGATCGAGGCCGACGTGACCACGATGGTCGAATTCGTCACCAAGCAGGCCCAGGGGGCGCTCGACTCGCTGCAGGCCGTGGCGGCCGAGTCCACGGCCGCTGTCGGGGCCGCCTCTCCTGCGGTGACGACGACCCAGGACGGATCCACCGTGACCGTGGATCCTTCCATCGGCACCACGACGCACGAGGATCCGGCATCCGGCGTGACCACGACCGTCCCGCACGATGGCACGCCGCCGACCGCCGTCGAGACCGCCACCGTGACTCCGGTGACGCCTCTCCCTGCCGCGGTGGCGGCGGCTGTGGACGCGACTGCGGCGGTGGGCGTGACGGTGCCGGCGGCGAGCTGACCCTCGGCGGCCCGCTCTGCGGCGCCCAGCGCCGGGATCCAACATCGATCGACGGCGCCCTCCGGGGCACCGTTTCCACATGGAGCAACCCATGCCCGCGTCCGAAACGCGCCTCACGAATTCCGTGACCGGCGACGTCCACGTCGTCAGCACGGAGACCGGCCGCACGCTCCGCGTCGAGCGCCGCATCATCGAGGTGCCGCCCGACACCGACGTCGAGATCGACCTTGAGCCCTGCCAGTGCCCCGCGGGGCACGTCTGCCCGGACGCTGACCCCTTCGCGGCGGAATGCCCGCGGCGGCCGCGGCCGGCCGGCAATCCAGAGGACTGACATGCCCTTCAACCGCAAGGTCTTCTTCGACCATATCCGCGCCGCGCCCTTCGGCGGCTCCCTGTCGGCCTCGCAGGTGACGGGGGTCTCGGCCATCCTCGACGTGTGGGACAAGCGCGGCGGCAGCGACCCGCGCCACCTCGCCTATCCGCTCGCCACGACGTTTCACGAGACGGCCCGCACCATGCAGCCGATCGAGGAATACGGCCACGGCAAGGGTCGCGCCTACGGCGTGCCGGCCGGGCCCTGGCACCTCATCTACGACGGCCGCGGCGACGTGCAGCTGACCTGGGATGGAAATTACGCCAAGGCCACGACGCGACTCCGCGCGCTCGGCTTCGACGTCGACCTCGAGCACCATCCCGAACAGGCCATGCGGCCCGACGTGGCCGCCATGATCCTCATCGTCGGCATGGCCGAGGGTTGGTTCACGGGCTCCAACCTCGGCCATTGGTTCTCGCCGACCGTCGACGATCCGGTCAATGCCCGCCGCATCATCAACGGCACCGACAAGGCCGACGTGGTCGCCGGCTACCACCGGCATTTCCTGGCCGCCGTCAAGGCCGCCATGGCGGCGGGTGCCACCTCGGAGCTGGTCGCAGCGCGCATCCCGCCCAGGCCCGATCCGGCGGTGGTGCCCGCCCTCGCGGCGGCGATAACCGCCGCAGCGGCGAGACCGAAGCCTACTACGCCCACCCCTGCCGCGCCGGGCCTCTGGTCCCGCATGGTCGCGGCGCTGACCCGAAAGGCCGCCTGACATGAGCCTCGGCTTCGATCCCCTCACGCTCGTGCCGGTGGCCGAGTCCATGGCGCGGGCGGCGCTGCCGACGCTGTCGACCATCCTCGGTGCGGCCGTGCCGTTCCCGTTCAGCCTGTTCGTCGGCCCGGCCTTTGCGGCGATCGCGGCGGCGCTCGGCGACGATCCCGCGACCGCGACGCCGGCGACCGTCAAGGCCCGGATCGACGCCGATCCGGCCGCCGCGGCCGCCAAGCTGCAGCCGATCGAGGATCATTTTGCCGCCGCCGCCGAGGCCGCCCAGCAGGAGATCGACGCGCGGCTGCACGACGTCCAGGACGCGCGGGCGACCGAGCTGCAATATGTCAGAACCGGCTCGGCCCTGGCCTGGGCGGAGCCGGCGCTCGGCGTCATCGTGACGGTCGGCTTCATCGCCACGACGCTCGGCGTCATCTTCCGGGCCGTGGACCAGGGGCCGGTGACCATCTATCTGATCACCACGCTCGGCGGCGGCTTCCTGATGCTGCTCAACTTCTACTTCGGCTCTTCGGCCGGATCGAAGTCGAAGGACGATACGCTCGCCACCCTGGCCAAGGCGCCCCAGGTGATCCAGGGGCCGGGCTCCCACGTCAGCGGCGGCGTCGCGCCGACCAGGCGCCGCTAGCCGCCGGCAAGGGCACCCCATGCTGCGCCTAGTCGTCTGGCTCGCAGTCCTCGTGCTCGGCGCAGGCGCGGCCCATGCCGAGGGCGGGTCCCCGGGCGCGCCGATCGAGCTCCAATGGCTGAAGGTCGGCGCCGACATCATCGCCACGGTCGGCATGCCGGGCGTCATCCTCGGCCTCCTCTACCTCATCAAGCTGCAGCGCGAGGAACTCCGCGACGAGCGTACCTTCAGCCGCAAATTGCAGGACGAGCGCGCTGCGATCGCGTCAGCCAGCGCCGACCGGCTCGCCACCGTATCGGTCTCCGGCTCGAACGCTATCGGGGCCAACACGACCGCCATGGCGACCCTGGCCGAGAGGTCGCAGACCAACATCGATCTCATCCGTCCCCTGCAGGCTGGGCTCGACCGCCTCGTCGCCAGGATCGACGAACTCGCCACGAAGGTCGGCACGGGACACCGCGCATGATCCTCAAAACACTGCTGGCTCTGGCAGGCATCCGAGCGAGCCGCCCCAGCGACCCGCCGAGGCGTGCCCGCAACGAAGTGGCTCACGAGGCGATCAACCGCGAGCAGAGCATCTTCGCCGGCTGCCAGATGGTCGCGCTCCGCTCGATGCGGCTGTCCGAGGCCGTGGCGTCCGACCCCACCAACGGGACCCGCATCAGGAAGGGCGTCGACGACATGCGTACCGTCATGGCCGAAGTCGCGCGGCGCGCCGACCGATGACCCGGATTCGCGACCTTCTCGGCGCCCTGCGCAGACCCCGCTTCCTCAAGTGGATCGTCGCGCCTCACGTCGTCTTCCTCGCGATCGCCTGGTTTACCGACGCGCCGCCCCTCATCGCGCTTCTGAACAGCGTCGACATCGCGCTCAGCGTGGCGGTGTGCATCGCCTTCCTGCCCTCGGTGTTCGAGGCGGTCTTCTCCGACGATCCGGCCGACAAGGCGGTGTTCCTGACGCTCGGGATCTTCTGCGGGTGGGAGGGCAACAGCCTGCGCTCCGCATGGTCCATGGCCTGGCGGGCGCTCGGCGAGCCGAGGTGGTTCGCCGATACCGACGTGACGAGCTACATCCTGTTCGTGGTCGGCTGCGGCGCGTTCTACCACCTGATCTCGCCCGGTGCCTTGGACCAGGGCATCCCGCGGCGCCGCTGGGTCAACATCGGCGCCTGGGTCGGCGCCGGTGTCTTCCTGGCGCTGATCCTCGCCTACCTCGAGGACATCGAGCGGTTCATGCACCATCCGGCGGTGCCGCACGACAGGGCGGAGGGGGCTTGGGGCCACGGCGGCGGAGGCAGGGCCGGGAAGCCGCCGTAAGTATCGGGCTGTAGGACGTGCCGTCTGTATGCTCGGCAAACATGAGTTGCCGCCCTATTATACAACGCCAAGCGCAAAGGCGCAGCTGCTGCAAGGCCAGCTTGAAAAGTACGGGGCGGTTAAGGTGCTGGAGGTAGAGGGAGCTTTGAACGAGGCTGCTCAGCAAGATCTGACTACGACGAGGCAGCGTCTTGTTGGGGTGAATCCTCCAGAGTGGCTGCACATGAAGCAACTCGCGCCTAAGCTTATTGCTCCCAAGCCGAGCTTTGTGAAGCTCGACTGACGGCTTCCGAGAATGGGGGCTTACCGGAAGCGGTTGAGGCGGCTTTTCGTTTCCGGTGGGCCGTGGCATCCTCCCAGCATGCGCCTCGTCGTCCTTGCCTCGATCCTGCTGCTCGCCGGCTGCGCCATGCCGAGGGCGACCGTCCAGCCGGGCATGGACTACCCGCCCGGAGCCTTCTACAACCGCGATGGTACGCCCAAGGAGCTGCCTTGCATGGCCGGCGCGCTGCTGTGCTCGCCGCGGGGCGGCTAGGCCGCCGCGATCGCCACTGGCTCGACGATCGTCGGATCGTCGTCGCCTTCGCCCGTGCGGTTCACCCGCCGGTCTACGGTCCACTCCCGCAACGCGCTCTCCGCCGCCGGCCGCAGCACCTCCGGCCCGGCTGAGCCGTCGAGCCAGGTTCCAAAATCGGCCTCGCGCAGCAGCACCGGCATTCGGTCGTGGTAAGGCGCCATCCACGCCGAGGCGCCCGAGACGATGATCGTGCAGGACAGCACATCCTCGCCTTCAGGGCTCTTCCAACGGTCCCACAGGCCCGCGAAGGCCAGGATGGGCGATCCATCGGCGGCGCTGAACAGGTGGGGTGTCTTGTCGTTCTTGCCGCCGGTCCATTCGTAAAAGCCGCTCGCCGGAACGATGCAGCGGCGTCGCTTGAAGGCGTCGCGGAACATGGGCTTCACCGCGACCGTCTCGGCCTTGGCGTTGAAGGTCGCGGGAACGCTTTTCAGCGCCTTTGCCCACCACATGGGCACGAGGCCCCATCGCATCGAGACGAGCTCGCGCCGGCCTTCGCGATCGAGCCGCACCACGTCCACCGTCGTCGTGGGGGCGATGTTGTAGCGGGGCCGCAGGTTCAGCGGCGTGCCGAACACGTTGAGAAAGGTATGGACCTCGGACCAGGTGTAGCGCTGGGTGAATCGTCCGCACATGTGCCTACTCGATCGCGAGATAAGGGTCGGCGCGCACCTCCTGCAGGCTGATCTCCTCCGCGTCACGGCCCACTGCCACCAGGAACGTCTGCCCGTCCCGCGGCACCTCGGTGATGATGCCGACCTGTGGCCACGGCTCGGGCCTCGGGCGATCCACTGCCGGCGTGTGACCAGCGCTCAGCACCCGCTCGACGATGTCGGCCGGGGCGAGGCCGAAAGGGTCCTCCGCTCTCAGTTCTTCCGCCAGGATGGCACGCCCATGGCCTGCGAAGTACGAGTAGTAGAACATGCCGGCCACCCCTGAGCGTTCGGAAAAGGCCTCGGATTGTAGCCCGTTTCGCCTTGTCGGGATTCCGAATAGTCCATGATTCGTCAGCGAGTCCACCAAGCCTTCCAAGCTGATGACGAGGGTTCGATTCCCTCTACCCGCTCCAATTTTTAGTGCCTTGGACGGCCCTGCATCGTGCCATCGGTTTTGGCCGCTCCCGCGCTGCCACTCAGGATGACTGCGGGCAGCCTCGACTGCGCATCTGCGCGGTCGCGCTCTTCCGCGTTTCCGCGGAGATCGCCGGATTGGTAAGATAGTAGCTGTAGAAACTGCACCATTCCGCCTTGGTCATCTTGTCGAGCGGCTTGTCTGGATCAAAAGCGTTTTTGCTGGACTGGCATCCGCCCGCCATCAGGGCCATCGCCAGCGCGGCACCGACTGCGACCTGCCTCATCACATCGGTCCCTTTTTGAAGCATCCACCGCTCGAGCCCGGCAGTGTGCCGCCGGGGCTCGCCGCGTTCTAACCCGGATCGACCGATGTGAAAACTGCCTTCGCGGCGATCACGACCCGGTGATCAGAGGACGACGGTCGTGCGGGTCGGACCGGCATCCGGAACATATGCCTCGGCGCGACGTTTTCGTCTCAACTGGCGCCATACGCGGCACAGTCGACAGGAGACGACGAACATGAGCGAACTCACTGACAAGGCCAAAGGGCTTGCGAACGAGGCTGGCGGCAAGATCAAGCAGGGAGTTGGCAACCTGACAGGCTCCGAGAAGACCCATGCCGAAGGCTCCGCCCAGGAGACCAAAGGTAAGGCCCAGAAGGCCGTCGGAGACGCCAAGGGTGCGGTCAAGGACACGGCCAGCAAGGTCGCCGACAAGGCCCACGACGCCCTGAAGCGTTGAGCCTAGCTCCACGGCCGTACCGACGCGTCCGACTGAATATCGAAGGTCGATCCATCTCGGATCGGCCTTTTTCCGTGGAGGGCATGCGGGCAGTGGGCGGGATGGGATGGCACACTGTTCCGACGCTATAGGTGGCGCGAAGGCCGGGCAGAACCCTCGCCCTTCGACCTGGATCCTGTCGCATTCGTCTCGGCTGGAAGGCTCGGGACGGTTCACCCCACGTTCTGTTGCCGAGCGTCTGGCGATTGACAGCAGTGGACCCCCCCACCTATATCGGCGGCGGCGCTGTCGGCAGCGACGGGGCGGGGTAGCTCAGCTGGTTAGAGCAGCGGAATCATAATCCGCGTGTCGGGGGTTCGAGTCCCTCCTCCGCTACCATGAAGCCAGGCCAGTTCAGGTCGAATCCTCCGGTTTGTCACTGATCGATATGCGTACGAGGGTCTGGACGGCGACGGTCTCGGAATCTCCACCCGGCCCGGTGATCGACCGCTCGGCTTTGGCCGCCAAACCAAGTCCTCGAAGGTTTACTGGGCGAGCGATTGCGCCTTTCCGGACTGCGCATCGGCCGGCAGCTTTGCCGCCACGATCGCTTCCATTAAATTGTAGAGCTTCAACTTCACCCGCTCATCGTCGATCGAGTGAAGGATTCGGATAATCTTGACGTCGTAGGTGGCGCTGGCGCGCGATCGCTTCCTACGGTCGACAATGTCGGCCAGATTGATACCATCCGGCGGGTTGCCTTCGGGGGTGATATCCTCGAAGAAGAACGAGATGTCCTTGTCGAGAATGCGAGCGATGTTCAGCAGTTGACTTGCGCTGATCCGGTCCTTGCCCAGTTCATATTTCTGAACCTGCTGAAAGGAGATCCCAAGCTGCTCGCCGAGCGCCCCTTGCGACATTCTCTTCTCGATCCGGGCGAAGCGGACACGCGCCCCGAGATGGCGGTCGATCGCATGATTCTTTTGCGCCATCGTATCCTCGTTCAATGCGCCGGTGACTAGTTTTAGCACGCCGACCACAACTGAACCAAGTGGTTGCACGTCGAAGGGCAGGAATTCTTTTCTGCGACCGGCCGCCGCATATTAAAATCGCCGGCGGAGGCCTAAGCTGCCGCCGTCAATGGACACCGGGATAGGTCAGACCGCATCCATTGCCAGTTTCGGCCGATTCTTTATTTGATCGAAGGGTAACGTGCCTCGCGATTCATGTCAGTGCCCGCCCGGGCCAGGGCATGTCGTCGCGTCACGTCAGTATCCCAAGTAGCCAGTAGCTCTCGGCAGGCTTCGCCTCCGAAGCCACATGAGGGGCGACATTGCGGCCTATGCTCGTATCCTGGTCGCCGATCAGATGGCAAAGCTCGTGCCGCAGCCGCAGGATGCCGTCGCGTTCGGATTATGGATCTTGAAGGATTGTCCGATCAGATCGTCGACGAAGTCGATTTCCGAGCCCTTCAGATAAGCGATCGACACGGGGTCGATGAGGACGGTGGCACCGTCCCGCTCGAGGACGAGGTCGTCGG